>Ga0180433_10000647_pt1 | contig 59108 bp, 55 predicted proteins | sample SS_ome_8_FD_132980 | JGI IMG/M metagenome (GOLD analysis project Ga0180433, IMG submission 132980) | Hypersaline lake sediment archaeal communities from the Salton Sea, California, USA - SS_1_D_1 metaG | ecosystem: Environmental > Aquatic > Non-marine Saline and Alkaline > Hypersaline >... | reverse complement strand
TTCCATATTCCCTTGAGTTTTCTCTCAATATTTTTGCAGCTCGCTTCATAAATGCAGATTTTTTCTCAAAAGACACGTTTCTCCAAGTTAAAAAGGTTTCTTGAGCTTGTTCAATAATTTGACCTATTTCATCAAGAGACATTTCCTGGTATTCTTTTATAATTTCTCCATTGTATGGATTAATAGATTTCATTTTATCATTATACCTTTTTGTATTTTTTATATTTTAGATCTTTGTAATATCTATAATAAACAAACCTTTTCTTGTAATTCTTCAATCAATACTTTTTCATTTTCGGAATAATCTACAGGAACATTAATAATATGAATCCCTTTTTCATTAAAACATTGATTAATCAATGGTTTCAATTGATCTGTGCTTTCTAAATCATGTCCATGCGCTCCATAGCTTTCCGCATACTTAACAAAGTTTGGATTCTTAAAATCCAACCCATAATCTCCAAAATTTTTTGCCTTTTGTTTCCATTTAATCATACCATAAGCGCTATCATTTAATATGAGTATTAATAAATCCAAGTTCAATCGTAATGCAGTTTCAATTTCTTGGGAATTCATCATAAATCCACCATCCCCACATATAGCCAATACCTTACGTTCGGGAAACACAACTTTGGTTGCTATTGCAGAAGGGAGTCCTGCTCCCATAGAAGCCAAAGCATTGTCTAAAAGAAGAGTATTCTGTTCATAAACTTTATAATTACGAGCAAACCAAATCTTATAAATTCCATTATCAAGAGTCACTATACCATCAGAGGGCATCACTTCCCTTACATCTGCCACGATCCTTTGAGGAACAACGGGGAACTGAGAATATCTCGAGCATTCCAAAAGAAATTTCTCCGATTGCAATTTAATTGTGTCTAAATAATAGTTAAAATCCCAATTCGACTGCTTTTCAATTTGCTCTGAGATCTGCCAGATAGCGTTCGCAATATCCCCGATCACTTCTAATTGAGGAAAATATACTTCATCTACATTTGCAGAAAAGAAATTGATATGAATAACTTGTGCACCCTCCTTTGACATAAAAAAAGGGGGCTTCTCCACGATATCATGACCAACATTGATAATTAAATCGGCTTTATTTATTGCACAATGAATATAATCATTATCAGACAAGGCAGCAGTTCCTAGATAAAGAGGATCTCTCTCATTAATCACACCCTTACCCATCTGAGTATTAAAAAATGGAATTCCTGTTTTATCGATAAAGTATTTTAACATTTTCTGAGTTCGCTTTCGATTTGCAGCCGCACCTATTAATAATAACGGCCTCTTTGCATTTTGAATCATATTTACAGCCCCATTTATTGCTTTTTTTTCAGCAATGGGGCGTCTTACTTGATGAATCTCTATAGGTTCTGTTGAAGTTTCTTCAATCGCAATGTCTTCTGGAAGTTCTAAATGTACTGCTCCTGGTCGTTCCTCTTCTGCTAATCTAAACGCTTCCCGAACTAAAGCAGGAATCGTATTTCCATTAACAATTTGCTTCGTGAATTTCGTTATCGGTTCCATCATTTCTACGACATTTATAATTTGAAACTTCGCTTGCTTGCTTTTTTTTATCGGTTTCTGCCCGGTAATTATGATCATGGGCATACCACCTAATTGAGCGAAGGCTGTGGCTGTGACTAAATTCGTTGCCCCAGGACCTAAGGTTGAGATGCACACTCCTGAATTACCGGTTAGTCGTCCATAAGTTGCTGCCATAAATCCAGCTGCTTGTTCGTGTCTAGTCAGAATTAATTTAATGGAGGATTTGCGTATTGATTCTAGTAAATCGAGATTTTCTTCTCCGGGAATCCCGAAGATATATTTTACTCCTTCATTCTCCAAACATTTAACGAGTAAATCTGATGCTTTCATCATGAAATAAAATCAATTTGATTGGTTCACTTACTTTATTGAGGTTCAAATTTCTTTTAAAAAAAATGGTTATTTTTTATAAATTAATGTTATTTTTGAAACCGCAAATCAATCAATTATTCATTAGTAATCTTGATAAAAGGTTTTATTTTTCCACTTCTTTTTTCTATTAATGTTGGTAGAAGAGTTTAAACAAATAAAATATGAAAAAGAAGAGAATGGAATATTAACTATTACTCTCAACTGGCCAGAAAAAAAAAATGCGCTTTCTCCGTTAGGATTATTAGAACTTTGGTATGCGTTAGATCATGCGGAAAAAGATGAAGAAATAGGGGTTGTAATTCTCACTGGTTCAGAAGAGGCTAAAGCATTCTCTTCTGGAGGTTATTTTTCAGAAGATATGCTGCAAGATGTCCCGAAGAAATATCGGGTAGAAATTAATTTGAGGGATATGGCATCAAAAAGGCTTTGCCTTAAGTTTTGGGAATTTTCTAAACCAATTATCTCTGTAATTAATGGTTTTGCTGTCGGTGGTGGTTTTACTCTTCCTGTTATCTGTTCAGATCTAATATATATGGCAGAGGACGCATGGTGGGCATTATATTTCGTAAAAAGAGCAGTCATGCCTGATTTTGCGACCACATTTCTTTTACCTTTCATGATTGGTATGAATAAGGCTAAGGAACTCTTCTATTTTGGAGATCGAATGACAGCTTATGATGCAGAAAAATTAGGTCTTGTAAGTAAAGTTTTACCTAAAGAAGAGTTAATGCCTTATGCTAGAGAACAAGCTTTGAGACTAATACCGCCTCAAGGACCATCTTTATCTATAAGATTAATGAAAAAGACAATGCACTTATACTTTCGAGAAATTATCGAAACACAACTCAATTTGGAAAATAAAATGTGGAGTAAAGTAATACGGAGTAAAGATTTCGGAGAATCTCTAAAAGCTTTGAAAGAAAAAAGAGAAACAGATTTTATTGGAAGATGAATTCATGATTATTATATATAGTATTTTTCACTATTTACATTTGCAGCATTGAAAATTAATCGCGTTTACAGATTTGTACAACTCTAAATTTAAAATGATAATAAAGAAATTTGGTATAAAGCATAATTATTTTTTATAAGTCAATATTATCATTCTTGATCACTCAATGTAATATATGAGCGATCTCGTGATCAAAGGCAAATGTTTATTTTACATTTTTCATAATATTAATATATGGAATCTAAAAATAGAATTAAACCAAATTGGTTTGTCACTTCAGAAAAGGAAGAGCTTGAAGAATTCTGTCCAATATGTGGTGCTAAGATGGAAAGAATCTTACATACACCTAAGAATAAACCTCTCATATATCATTGTGGAAGATGTAATCAATACTCACCTAAATATCATTTTGGTATTTTAGATCTGAAATAGTAATATTCTTGATGCTATACTTAGGGAGATTCTTCATTAGTTCATTCTATAAAACTCTTGTTTAACTATAAATATCATTAAATCTCATTTAGAATTAGAAGCAGAATGTTTAAAGGAGAAAAAAATGGGAAAAAAATGTGATATTCTTATTGTAGGAGCAGGAACTGCTGGTTCTTATATGGGCTGGTTACTTGCTAAAAAGGGATTTTCTGTTATCATTATCGAAAAAGATAAACGAGAAGAAGTTGGAAAGAGATTAGATGTAATACACTTTGAGTCGGATAGGGTTGAGAAGGCAGGGATTCCACCATTTCAAATCGGAAATCCTGATTGTATTGAAATAAGAGATCAATCCACTGTAGTCACCCCTGATTTCAAAACACAAATTACGATAAGAGCGCTTCAGACCATTGTGAGATTAACTCCATTCTTAAATCGTATGTATAAGCTTCTTGAATCAGAGGGTGTTGAATTATGTTTTTCATGTAAATTTAAAAAGTTGATTATGAAAGATAAACAAATTTCGAGAATAGTCGCAGAAAGAGAAGGCAATAATATTGAAATTCAAGCAAACCTCTTCATCGACGCTTCTGGCAAAGATGCCGTTATAAGAACGTCTCTCCCAGAAAGTTATAATATTGAAAGGTTTGAATTAGGCCCAAATGATGTTATGTATGTACTTCTGCAATATATCAAGTGGAAGAAACCAGATGAACCTCATCCAACCTCAGATACGGGCTACCAATGGTGGTTATTGTGGTTTGGTCCATCTTATGATCCTGATGGTGCTATTCTTGGAGTAGGGCAGCCTGGTTCATTTGAAAATGCGCGATTAGCACGTAAGGATTTTCTAAATAAGATAAATCTTCCCCAATATGAAGTGGTTAAAAAAGAGAGAGGTTCTACTCCTTATCGGAGACCACCCTATTCGTTAATAGCAGATAAATTTTTATGCATTGGAGATGCTGCTGCAATTACTTATCCCTTTTCAGGTCACGGTGTAACGGCTACTTGGGTGTTATGTATGATTGCTTCAGAAGTAATTGCTAATGCTTTAAATGAAAATAAGGTCTTAATTAGAGAGACACTCTGGGATATAAATGTTAAATATTTTAGGGATCAAGGAGCAAAATTTGCTAGTCTTTTCACTCAACTATCAGGTGTATTAAACTTTAATGAAAAGGAATGGAACTATTTTATAAAGAAGGGTTTAATCTATCAAACGGGAGGTGAAGGGGAAGATGTTCCGGAACCAAACAAAGAATATGAAGAGGAAATGAGCCTAGGAGAGATGTTTAAATTTATTTTTAAAATTCTAATCGGATTGTTGCGTAGAAAATTATCTTTTAAGCATATGAAACGATTATTACAAGCAAATAGTCTAGCTGGAAAAATTAAAAAGCATTATGAAAAATATCCTGAAAATCCTAAGGATTTTGAGAACTGGGTTAGAGAAGCAATGGTCCTTTGGAGCAAAAAAAAAGTAGCTGTTAAACATCTCAAAACTGTGTCAATTGAATATCATTAATCCTATAATCACGTTTTCATTAAAAGCCATTTATATGATATTTCTCTTCTGATTAATAGTTAAGATATACACTTAATTAGATAAATTTTCTAGGAATAAATATTAGAATTCGAATTTTTTTAAAAATATCCAATTAAAGCAGTACCTTAAGCTTAAAAAAATAGTTGAAAAAAAAATTAAAGAAAATTTAAAAAATATAACTTATGATTCTTTTCTTCCCAAGGGATCTTCCAACTTTCCAGTAATTCCCATTTTTGCTGCCCACTTTCTTACAAATATATTACGACCGTTATAAGTAGCATCTTGAATAATTACTGCTGGAACCATGAAGAGAGCAATTACTAAGGGCATTAATGGCCAAAAAATGAGATTTATGATGTATAAAATGGACCCAACATCCTGAATTGAAGCAATATATTCTGATAACAATTGAATAATACTTATGATTACAGAAATACCCGCATAGCCTTTGAGAAAATATAAATAGTAAGTCCCAATCGATCGAACTTCAATTGGATAAGAACCATATTTAACTTTTTTTTGCTCTTTATTGGAATATTTAATACCAGAATCTATTAAGAAGAAAGTAGCTGAAAAAGCTGCAATTCCGATAGCAGCAACAATGGGAAGAAATATCGTTATCGTGAGAATTTGTAAGACAGCGGGAGGGACTCCAGATAGGAATGTTGGAATAAAAATGAAATTATGGATCACAGGCTCATCACTTAATAAGATCGCTATATTAAAAGCCATTAATGCTGGAAACACTGATTTGCGAAAAGCACCCTTAAATAATTTTGGTCTTTCGCGTTCTTCTATTCCATATATAAAAGACCTTCCAATCGTTTTTTTATGGATAAATATCAAGAATGGAGTAAAAAGGTAACCTCCGAGAAAATAAGCGACTATAGAAAGAATTGGTATGAATGAAAAAATTAACACCGTATCAAACCAGAAATTTTTCGTTAAGATATCATATATAGTGAAAGACCCTAGAAGTTGTCCATTCAAAATAAGCATCGCATTGAATAATATAATAAAAATTATCCATATAATTAACCATAACTTATATCTTTTTAAAAATTCAAGCCTCATAATCTACTCTTTTTAAAATATTTGTTATTGTAATTTGAAAATCCTATATTTTATTTAAAAATTGAGATCTAAGGTAGGTAGCGATTTTATACACATTAGTCATTAATTATATTAAGAAGTAATAGGAATTAAAACGTATTTTAAGCTAAATTTTAAAATTATCACCTTTTATATAATTATATGGGAGAAAAATCATACCCAAACATTGTTTTTATACTTGCTGATGATTTAGGTTATGGAGATGTAGGATGTTATGGCTCTGAAAAAATACCTACTCCCAATATGGATAAGATTGCTTCCAAGGGTATAAGATTTACAGATGCGCATTCTTCTTCCGCAGTTTGTTCCCCTAGTAGATATTCAATAGTTACCGGAAGATACTGCTGGCGATCAAGTTTAAAACGGGGAGTGTTATGGGGATATAGTTGGCCTATTATTGAAAAAGACCGTGCTACCATTGCTTCCATTCTAAAAAAGAAAGGTTATCATACCGCAGCAATTGGAAAATGGCATTTGGGACTTAAATGGCCTACCCCGAATTATCAACCAATAATGAATTTAATGGAGAGAGAGCCCAATGTTGATTATACTAAACCGATAAAAGAGGGACCAATCTCGTTAGGGTTCGATTATTTTTTTGGAATTCCAGGCTCTCTTGATATGCATCCTTATTGCTTTATAGAAGATGACCATACTGTAGGAATTCCCAGTATAATGAAAGAAGAGTTATATCAACAACAAGTAGAAGGCTTGATGATACCGGGATGGCGAGATGAAGAAGTCGATATTAAATTCACAGAAAAAGCAAAAGAATTTATTAACAGACACGTAGAGGAGCAGAATGAGAAACCTTTTTTCTTATATTTTTGTACTTCAGCACCTCATCGTCCGTGTGATATTAGACCAAGTTTCGTTATTGGGAAAAGTGAAGCGGGAGATCGGGGAGATATGGTTGTACTATTTGATTGGATAGTTGGTCAAATATATCAGGAACTTGAAAAATTAAGTTTGTTAGAAAATACTCTTTTAATTATTACAAGTGATAATGGAGCTCGAGCCAGTTGTTTCAATGGTAAGGATTATGGCCATAAATCGAATGGTAATTGGAGGGGTCAAAAAGGTGACATATGGGAAGGAGGTCATCGAATACCTCTAGTTGCTAAATGGAAAGGTTATATACCCACGAATCAAATATGTGAAGAACCAATTTGCTTGGTAGATATTTTTGCAACCATAAGTGCAATTGTCGAAGAAAAAGTTTCCAATGGAGCTGGAGAAGACAGTAAGAATATGTTAAAGGCATTTCTTAGAAGCAAAACACATGAAAGCATAAGAGAATCTATGATTCATCATTCTGATATAGGTTATTTCGCAATTCGTAAAGGGGACTGGAAATTAATAAAAGGCCTTGGTTCGGGGGGATTCACAGAACCAAGGAGAAAAAGAGCCAAAAAAGGTCAGCCTAAAGGTCAACTATATAATATAAGAGAAGATCCACAAGAACAAAATAATCTTTGGAATGAAAAATTTGAACTTGTTGAAAATCTAAACCAGAAGTTAGAGGAGATCCGAAATAGGAATGGTAATTGATTTATTAAATAATTTGGAAATAGTATATAATAATTTAAAGTAGTAGTTATTTTCCTTCATTTAATAACTGAGTTTTGAATTTTTTAAATACTTGTTTCTTAAATTCATTAAAATCTTCAAGATTCTCCTCAAGAATCTCATAAATTTTTTTGTTATCAATATCCATATAAAGATGTCCAAGAAGATTTCTAAATTTAGTCATCGTTATTAGTTTTTCTTCTAAGGATTTATCAATTATACCTAATTTGGATAATTCTATAAAGATCTCACTATAGGTTTCTGGAATTCCATTTTTATTTAAAGAGAGGATATGATTTCCTATGTCAATACAAATATTAATACAGGTTTCTAAAGCCCTTTGAGCACTTAAGTATAGTAGATAGTTTGAGACGAACTTTTCTTCCTCTTTTTTTTTAATTTCTTTTAAATTTTGAATTAGGGAATCCATTTTTTTAAATCGTTTAAGAATTATGTCTTTATCAATTTCCATCTCCTAATACCTCCATGATTGTCATTTTATCATATGCATCAAGCATCGGTTTGATCTCTTGATAAAAAGAGATGGTTTTCAATTCGAATTCATACATAAATTTATAATCTTTTATATAAAGAATTATATTATTTTGTATTACTTTAAATAAGAATCGCGGCTTAGCTTTGTTTAAGATTTTTAAATCAATATTTATTTTATAGTCGAATTCTTTTTCAATGGCAGAACTCACCTCAGCAGCATAGAGAGGAGGTTCCTCAAAGTTTTCATCTATAACAATACCAATGTCAATATCGCTAAATTCTGTCTGAAGTCCTTTAGCATAAGAACCATATAGATAAAGCAGTCGAATTTCCTCATAATCTTTCATTAAGTCTATAACAGCTTTCTTTAAATCATCTACAGAAATAATCTTGAATTTAGGTCGTTTCATATATGTTTAGAAAGGAATTTTAAATATTTAAATTCCAAGCCTATGGGAAATTATTACTGGAATATTAAGTGATAGATGATTCTTTCTATTTTTTTTTAAATGCTCATATAAAGCGCTTTGAGTTATTTTAAAATACACAGCAATTTTTTTTGATTTGATTTTGCGAGGGATCTCAAAATATCCATGTTGTACAGCATAATATGCTATTTCTTTCTGACGATCAGTTAACTTTAAGAAGAGATTTTCATAGTTTAGAGGTATATGAGAAATACTAAGAATCTCCAATCCGCCTCTATAAACTTTGGTTAAGATATTAACGAATTGATCTACATTTTTACTTTCTGTTATTATACTTGTCAAAAGACGATTATTGTCTAGTATAATTGGAGGTTCGATAATTAATTCATGCTTATCAAGGAGTGTTTTCGTTTCTTTAACCCAATTATGTTTAGAAAAGAATAAAAATTCGTTTTTCCCTTTATCTTCTTCTATGACTTCTGTATAGGACATCCCATAATGATGCCCTTCTAACAGTTTCGGATGCATATTGGAATCCTTAAATTTTACCTTTTGGATGACAAAGATTTGATCATCGTCTTGACGGTGGATTTGAAGTAATTCATATTTTTCTAATAGATCAAAAAATACCTTGGACTTTGGATCTAATGGTACTTTTAAAACAATTTTTTTTAAATTCTTTATTTGACAGTGAAATATTAACTAATTAATTTTTAAACTTGAATATTCGAGCTTAAGATTAGATTTTATAGAATAATTAACACTTAAATTTCAAGATTTAATTTACCTTTAATTATTCTATATAATCTACTTTTTTAATGGGTCATCATTCCCCTTTGCAGAATTGATAAGCTTAATAAAAATTCCCAACTTAATTATGATGATCGTTTACAGTTAGTAATTTCAAGGTTATTTATTATGAGAAAAAAAGTGATAATAATCGGCGCTTTAGGAATGGATTTCCATGTATTTAACACAGTATTTAAAGATAATGAAGAATACGAGGTCGTCGCGTTCACAATCGCCGGAGAACAGAATGTAGGTACTACAGATGAGGTTGAAAGGAGATTTCCTGCTGAGTTGGCGGGAAGATTCTATCCAAAAGGAATTCCCATGATACCAGAAGAGGCATTAGAACAAGCCATAAAGTTACATAATGTTGATGAAGTTGTATTTGCCTACTCTGATGTTTCTCATGAAGAAGTTATGCATAAAGCATCTCGTGCCTTAAGTGCGGGAGCTGATTATCGCCTTGTTTCGGGTCGATTTACTCAAATTAAAGCAAACAAACCAGTCATCGCTGTATGTGCTGTGCGAACAGGATGTGGAAAAAGCCAGGTATCAAGAGCAGTATATAGATATCTAAAGTCGAAAGGATTTAAGGTGGTTGCAATAAGAGAACCAATGCCCTATGGAGACTTGGTCCAACAGAATGTAATGCGGTTTGAAAACTATGAAGATTTAGATAAGTATGATTGTACTATTGAAGAGCGAGAAGAATACGAGCCTTATATTCGTCAAGGCCTTGTAATTTATTCAGGAGTGGATTATGAGAAGATTATAAGAGAGGCTGAAAAGGAAGCAGATGTTATTATATTTGATGGGGGAAATAATGAGATATCATTCTACATCACTGATTTACTCCTTATCGTCGTTGATCCATTGAGGCCAGGACATGAAAATAAATATCACCCTGGAGAGGTCAACGCAAGATATGCTGACGCTTTTGTCATCAATAAAATGAATAGTGCAAAACCCGAAGATGTCGCAACGGTAGAAAAGAATCTTCAAGAATTAAATCCCGATGCTATTCGCATATATACCAATTCAGTAGTGAAAGCTGAAGACCCTCTTAAATTGAAGGGGAAAAAGGTAGTAGTAGTGGAGGATGGACCAACTCTAACCCATGGAGGCATGGCAATTGGAGCTGCGTATGTTGCAGCGAAAAATGCAGAAGCAAAGATTGTTGATCCCAGAAAATATTTAGTTGGGTCAATAAAAGAAGTGTTCAACGATTTTCCTCAGATAACTCAGATTGTACCAGCAATGGGATATACTGATCAGCAAATTGAAGATTTGGAAAACACACTTAATAATGTAAAGGCGGATATAATCTTAAATGGAAGTCCTATTGATTTAAAGGAATTAATAAAGGCTAATAAACCAATTGTGAAAGTTTCTTATGATATTGAGCCTATAAAAGAACCAACAATTGAAAATGTCTTAGACGATTTTATTCAAAAATTCCTAAAGAAGTAATTTTTTATATCTATAAGGGTTTCATACACTAGTATTGAACCCTTTATTTAATGAGGGGGATTATCCCCTCGGCATTGGTGATTTTTCATGATTTTAGCTAAAAAAGAATACCAATTTACTGAAGTTCAAAAAGGATATACCAATCAAACTTTATATATTAATCTTACCACAAAAGAAATCAAAATCAAACCTGTTTCTGATGAAATGAAAGAAAAGTTCATTGGAGGAAAAGGATTCGACTTATGGTTGATGTGGAACAATTTACCTAAAGATAAAATAGTTAAATGGGATGATCCCGAAAATGAGATTTGTATCTCTTCTGGACCCTTAGGTGGAAGTATATTTTATCCTGGTTCTGGTAAATCTATTGTTACTACTATCTCACCTTTAACTGGGATTATTATTGATTCTAATGTGGGGGGATATTTTGGTCCTTATCTTAAGTTTTCAGGTTTTGATGCCTTAGAAATCCAAGGGAGATCCAAGGAAGAGATTATAATTTATATCGATGGAATAAATAATATAGTTCAAATTGAAACGGTAGAATCCGAAGATAATTATTCTGAGTATTCTCACCAATTAACACAACAATTAACAGAAAAATATGCTAATGATCCTAATGAACTACAAAGAGTTTCAGTTGTAAGCACGGGTCCCGCTGCGAAGCATACAAAATGGGGGATGTTAAATTTTTCATGGTACGTAAAAGGCAGAGAATGGGCTTCCTACAAACAAGCAGGACGTGGAGGCATTGGTACAGTTTTTGCCAATAAGAATATAAAAGCTTTAGTGTGTCATTCTCCGAAGGCAACAGTTGGAACAAATAATCCAGCAAACTTAGAAGAAGCTCGTGAAGTTGGAATAACCCATACACGAGAAGTGATAAAGCTAGATCCCAAACAAAATGAAATGAGACGTGTGGGTACTGGGCACTTACCAGATTTGATGAATGCCGCAGATCTCCTTCCCACAGAAAATTTTCGATATGGTGCACATAAGGAGATTCCAGGAAAAGATATTCCTTATGCGCGCGACGTATGGAGAGAGATATATTCTGGAAAAGAAGGAGCAGATGGTTGCTGGATTGGTTGTACAGTAAGTTGTTCACATTATTCTGAGGGATATAAAGTAATGACAGGTCCTTTCAAAGGGAAAACCGTTATTGTTGACGGACCTGAATACGAAACTATAGCCGGAGTGGGGTCTAATTGGGGAGTGTGGGATCCAAAATGGGTTTTAGAGGTTAATTTCTATTGCGATACCTATGGACTTGATACAATTTCTGTAGGAACAGGTATAGCATTCGTTATGGAATGTTTTGAAGCGGGTATTTTAAATAAAGAGAAAACTGGTGGTTTAGATTTAAATTTTGGAAATGCTAGGGACGCTGTAGAATTAATTCACCAAATGGCAAGAGGGAAGGGTTTCGGAGTTATTGTAGGTCAAGGAATCAGGGAAATGAAAAACATTTTTGTAGAGAAATATAATGCAGATCGCCAATTCTTACAAGATATTGGAATGGAGCATAAAGGTTTAGAATTTTCTGAATATGTTACAAAGGAATCTCTTTCTCAGCAAGGAGGTTACGGTTTTACGAATAAGGGACCACAACATGATGAGGCGTGGCTCATTTTCGAAGATGTTATACGGCAATCCATTCCTACTTTTGAAGATAAAGCGAGAGCTCTGCGTTGGTTCCCATATTGGCGAACATGGTTTAGTTTATGCGGACTCTGTAAATTACCATGGAACGACATCCAACCAGAAAGTCAAGCAGATTATCCTATAAAGGACCCCGATACAGGAGAGTTAGTCCGGGCAAAAGTGCCTGACCACGTTGCTTGGTATGCTAAATATTTTTCAGCAGTGACTGGACGAAAATCCAAGCCTGAAGATTTAGTAAATATGTCTGAAAGAGTATATAATCTTCAGAGAATTTTTAATATTCGACAAGGGAAAGGTTTACGGAAGCATGATTCAAATTTACCTTATCGTGCAATGGGTCCAGTCACTCCTTTAGAATACAAAAGTCGAGCTGAAAGATATGATAACCAATTAGAAGAACTTGGATTTGATATCTCAAATAAAAGTGTGGAAGAAAAAATCAAAATCTTGAGAAAACATCGAGAAGATCAATATTCAAAATTACAAGATGCGGTCTATTTAGAAAGAGGTTGGAATAAAAATGGTTGTCCAACAATTGAAAAGATAAGAGAATTAAATTTAGATTACGATGACATTATAGACGTAATTACCCCGTATCAATGAATTTTAATTAAGAGAAAAACGATATTAAATGGATGATATAACCAAGCACCCTATTTTAGATATCCCCACTAGAAAGAAGATTTCTTTTACATTTAATGGAAGAAAGTTAATTGCGTTTGAGGAGATGGTTATTTCCTCTGCTTTATTTCTTAATAACATAAAAATTTTCGGTCATCATCCAAGTGATAATTCGAATCAAGGTATATTTTGTGCAAATGGACAATGTTCACAATGTAATGTAATTGCGAATGGTATTCCCGTTAAAGCCTGCATGACATTCATCAAAGAAGGGATGAAAATTAAGCCTTGTGATGGATTACCTGAGTTACCTGAAGTTGGGAACCCTCCTGAAACGGGTAATCCTCAATTAATAATGCACAAAGTTTTGATTATCGGAGCAGGTCCGGCGGGATTATCTGCTGCCAAAATTTTAGGGGAATTTGAAATTGATGTTCTCTTAGTTGATGATAAGAATCGTTTAGGGGGGAAATTAGTCCTTCAAACCCATAAATTTTTTGGATCTCAAAAAGATGTATATGCTGGGAGACGAGGAATAGAAATTGGACAAATTCTCGGAAAAGAAGTCATGAATTTAGATTCAGTGAGAGTATGGTTAAATTCCAACGCAGTTGCTGTATTTAGTGATGGTTTCGTAGGGATTTTAAGAGAAAATCAGGAATATTTTCTTATCCAACCAGAATACCTTTTAATTGCGACAGGAGCGCGTGAAAAGATGTTAATATTTCCTGGAAATACTTTACCTGGGGTTTATGGTGCAGGTGCATTTCAAACTCTCGTTAATCGTGATTTAGTGAAATGTGCCGAGAGAGTTTTTATTGTTGGAGGTGGAAATGTAGGATTAATAGCTGGATATCACGCAATTCAAGCAGGAATCCATGTTGTGGGTTTAATAGAAGCATTACCAGAGTGTGGAGGATATAAAGTCCACGAGGATAAACTCAGAAATTTAGGGATTCCCATTTTAACCAAACACACAATAATTTCGGCAAATGGTCAGAATAAGGTTGAATCTGTTACTATTGGTCAGTTAGATGAAAAGAGAAATTTAATCCCTGGGTCAGAGAAAACTTTTTCTTGTGATACGATTTTAATTGCTGTGGGCTTAAATCCCGTAGATGAGTTTTATTACAAGGCAAAGCAATTTGGATTTAAAGCATGGGTTGCTGGAGATGCTCAAGAGATTGCAGAAGCCTCGGCTGCGATATATACCGGTAAGATTGAAGCGATAAAGATCCTTAATGAGATAGGATATTCCCACGATCTTAATTTAACAGAATTAGAAGAAAAAGCAATCTTAATGAAAACTAAGCCTCCATCGCCTAAAGATGTGGCTCTTCCTAACGAAGAAGAGGGAGTTATGCCAATCTTTCATTGTAATCAAGAAATACCATGTAATCCTTGCACTACCGTATGCCCTCAAGAACAAATACGGACTTATGACAATCAAATTACTCAATTACCCTATTTTATGGGAGAGAAGGAATGCATTGGCTGTGGAAAGTGCGTGGCAGTTTGTCCGGGCTTAGCAGTTACACTAGTAGATTATCGAAAAGATAAAGATAATCCCATTGTTACCTTTCCCCTAGAATTAAGCGAGGAAAGATTAGAAGCGGGGAAAGAAGTATATGTTGTGGCTAGCAATGGTGAACTTGGTAAGTTTCCTATTTATCGTTCTCGAATCCTAAAAGAATTCCCAAAAACTCATCTTATTTCAATTAAATTACCAAAAACTATTGCGAAAATAGCGACGGCTATTAAACTTAATAAAACTACTTATGATGAATCAATTGATCTTTATCAACCTCAAAGAACCGATGATGAGATTATTGTTTGTCGATGTGAAAGAGTTAGTATTGGAGAGATTAGAAAATGGATACGATATGGTGTGCGAGATTTTAATGAACTAAAGGCATTAACCAAGGTAGGGATGGGAGCTTGTGGAGGAAAAACTTGTACGCCTCTTATTAATCGTATATTTAGAGAGGAAGGTATTGCTATGGATAAAGTTACTGAAGGGACGAAACGTCCTCTATTTATTGAAGTACCAATGGGTATTTTTGCAGAAACAAAAGAAGAGAAAAAGGTAGAGAAGCATGAAATATGATGCTATTATTATCGGTGCTGGAAGTGTAGGTGTGCCCACTGCTCTAGCTCTTTCACGAGGAGATTTAAAAACGCTAGTGATTGATTCTTTTCCTTCTGTATCGCAAGGTGATAATAAACATGCGATAGGAGGTATTCGAGCAACCCATACATATAAAGCTAAAATTAAGTTATGTCAAAGATCTATAGAAATTTTTTCCAGTTGGCAAAAAAATCATGGTGATGACATTTGGTGGAGTCAAGGAGGGTATTGTTTCATTGTTTATAATAAAGAAGATGAAGTTTTATTAAAAGAAACCGTAAAAACTCAGAAAAGATATGGATTAAATATAAATTATGTAAATTCAAATAAAATCCAAGATTTAATTCCTGGGATTAATTCAAATGGATTACTTGGTGGAACCTATAGTCCTGAAGATGGAAATGCCTCTCCTTTGTTAGCATTACATGCATTTTACCGTAAATCAAAAGAATATGGGTCAGATTATAGATTTAATGAAACCGTAACCGATATTCTTACAAATAATAATAGTATCATTGGAGTAAAAACAAATAAAGGAAGATATAAAAGTCAATTTGTTATTAATGCAGCTGGCGCAAATGCTAAATCCGTAGCCAAAATGGCAAATTTAGACATCAATGTGCAACCGGAATCTCATGAGGCGGGAATTACCGAACCAGTCAAACGCTTTTTTAAACCTATGGTGGTAGATCTCAGACCTTTTAAGGATTCTGTGTTTGGAAATTCCAAGAATTATTACTTTTATCAAAATAAAGAAGGAAAAATTTTGTTTTGTCTAACTCCAAGCCCAAATATACCGGGAAAGGATAGAAGAGAAACAAGCTCATTTCTACCTCAAATTTCGAAAAGAATGATTGATATTTTACCCCGATTAAAATATATTAAAGTGAGAAGAACTTGGCGCGGACTATATCCGATGACACCAGATGGAAATCCTATTATCGGAGAGGATAAGTCTTTAATAGGATATATTAATGCTGTAGGTTTGTGTGGTCAGGGTTTTATGCTTGGTCCGGGATTGGGTGAGCTGATTTATCGATTAATCGATAATAAATTAAATCCTATGGATAAAGATATTTTAAAAAGTCTCGCTTGTAATCGTGATTTTTGTCAAGAAGAAGATTTAAAATAAAATTCAAAATCAAAATAAATAATTAAATATTAAGAAATTTAGAAGTGATGATAGCATGGTTCGAAATTTATTAAAAATCTCAGATTTAAACAAGGAAGAATGCTTGAAAGTTATTCAAAAAGGTATTGAGATAAAGAAAAATCCTAAAAAGTTCAATAATAGTTTAGAAGGAGAGACATTATTAATGCTCTTTGAGAAGCCTTCCTTGCGAACTCGCATCTCTTTTGAAACTGGAATGCAACAATTAGGAGGACATGCAATTTTTTATTCGATAAAGGATTCTCCCTTAGGGGTAAAAGAAAATATTTCCGATACCGCAAAAGTTGCCTCGCGTTTTGTTGATATTATTGCTGCTCGGGTCTATAAACGACAAGATATCTGGGATCTTGCAAAATATGCTGATGTACCAATAATTAATATGTTAGATGATTTTGCGCATCCTTGTCAAATTTTAGGAGATTTCCAGACAATTAAGGAAAAGAAAGGAGATCTTGAAAGGAAAAGATTAGGATATTTTGGTGATGCACATAATAATGTCACTTATGACTTAATGCGTATGTGTGCCCTATTTGGGTGGAAAATGCATATAGCATGTCCTGAAGCTCCAGAATATTCACCAGAATTAGAAGTTTTAAATGAAGTGAATGAACTATCGAAAAAAACTGGCGCTGAGATAGTGGTTGTTCATAATGCTATGGATGTTGCAGATAATTCAGACATTATATATACCGATAGCTGGATGAGTTATGGTATACCAAAGGAGCAAGAAGATGAGCGAAAGAAAGCCTTTATGCCGTATCAAGTGACTTCGGCAATTATGAATGCTGCTAAAACAGATGCTATTTTCATGAATTGCTTGCCTGCAATGCGAGGGTATGAACAAACTGCAGAAGTAATTGATGGATCTCAATCTATAGTCTTTGATCAAGCAGAAAACCGTTTACACATTCAAAAAGCAATTATGCTGTTTTTACGTGGAAAATTTTAATGTCAATTTATTAATTATAATTTCTTTAATCACGATTTTTCAAATTATTTCATCTAAACTAGCATCTAATTATAAAACATGTAAAGAATGTTTAAATAGCATTTTAATCGTGGTTTAATTATAATGATTAAAAGTATAAATCCCGCAACCCTTGAATTAGTTGGAGAAGTAGAGGAGACTCCGGTAGAAAAGCTGGATCAAATTTTTAAGGATGCTCGAGCAGCCCAGAAACAATGGGCTAAAATTTCATTGGAGGAAAGAGCAAGACGAGTGGTAAAGGTTAATGAGGTAATATCAAAGCAATTTGATGAAATAGCGCTCTTAATTTCTAAGGAGGTGGGGAAACCGCCCTCAGAAGCATTTGTAAATGAAGTATATGGTGTTGTAGATTCGACATTTTACTATTACAATAATGTAATGGATATTTTAGGAGCAGAAGAAAATATTTCTTTAGGATTCTATGAATCGTTAGATAAACGAAGTATTATTTTGAGGAAACCAATTGGAGTAATATGTGTAATTGGACCATATAATTATCCCTTTACTATTCCCTTTCAACAGATCGTTCAAAGCTTGATGGCAGGAAATAGTGTAGTTTTTAAGCCTTCTTCGGAGACGGCTCTAGTTGGTCAAAAAATACAGGAAATCTTTAATTCAATTGACTTACCAGAAGGTTTGGTGCAAACTGTATTTGGAGATGGATCTAAGATAGGAAATCCCTTGATTGACCACTCAGATAAAGTTATATTTACAGGAAGTACCGCGACTGGGAAGAAAATAATGCAACGAGGAGCTGATACACTTACGGATATGGATCTTGAACTTGGAGGGAAAGCAGCAATGGTTGTGTTCCCAGACGCAAATCTTGAACGGGCAATTTCAGCCGCTCGCTGGGGTGCTTTTACAAACTCCGGACAAGTATGTGCTGCAATTAAAAGACTTTATCTCCATGAGGATATTTATGATGAATTTCTTGAAAAACTGGTAAATTTGACTGGTAAATTAAATCAAGATATCCCAACAAAACCTAATGTTGATGTAGGGGCAATGATCAATGAAGAACAATTAAATTGGGTGGACAAAATGGTTCAAATTGGAATAGAGGAGGGAGCAAAGGTTTTAATAGGAGGGAAAAGAAATCCAAATCTAAAAGGTTACTTTTACGAACCCACAATCTTAGAAGCCTTAAATAACAATATGCATATTGTTCAAGAAGAGATTTTTGGGCCTGTTCTCGTTGTTTTGAAATTCAATAGTGAGGATAATGCTATTGAAATGGTAAATAATAACCAATATGGTTTAGTCTCAAGTGTTTGGACTAAAAATATTGAATTCGGTAAAAAATTCGCGGAAGAGTTAGAAACAGGTTCAGTAATGATAAATGAAGTGGTCTATACTTTTGCACTAGCCGCAACCCCTTGGGGTGGAGTCAAAAATTCTGGTATCGGCAGAACTCATGGAAAATTCGGATTCCTTGAAACAACGCGCCCTTTACACATTAATATCGACACATATAAAGAGAAAGATCTCTGGTGGTTTGAATATGACGCTGATTTCGAAGAGATCGTGGAGAACTTTAAAAACATAGCTTCAAGCTTAGTAGTTAAAGACCCAGAAAAACAATAACACGATGATTACAAGGATAAAGTAAAAAAGAATTGAATTCAGAGAAAAATTTTAAATAATAAGTAAAATATTATTATTTTTTATTTTTATCATCATTAGAGACTATTCGAATGAAAACATTAATAGTAGCACTTGGTGGAAATGCGCTAATCCGATTTGGCGAAGAAGGTACTACAGAAGAGCAATTCAGGAATTTAAGAGTGCCGATTAGTCAGATTGCAGAGCTTGCTCGAGAATATAATATTATTATTACGCATGGGAATGGTCCTCAAGTAGGGATGCTGTTAATGCAACAAGAAGCCACAAGTGAGGTTTCTAAAAGGCCACTGCAGGTTTTGGTGGCAGAAACGCAAGGACAAATTGGATACATGATTGAGTCCACACTTGATGAGGAATTGATGCGAATAGGATTAGATGAGCAAAAACTTTTTATAACCGTGCTTACTTACGTGAAAGTAGATCCCACTGACCCGGCTTTTCATAATCCCACAAAACCCATAGGGCCTGCATATTCAGAGCCAAAACCAGGATATGTACAAACAGCAAAGGGATGGCGTCGTGTTGTACCTTCCCCAAAACCAAAAAAAATTTATCAATGGCGAGAAATTAAGCGGTTAATGGAACTTGAAAGTTGGATCGTTATTGCTTGCGGAGGTGGGGGGATCCCGGTAATTAAAGAAGGTAAGCGACTATCTGGTGTAGAAGCGGTTATTGATAAGGATCTTGCGAGTTCGAAGTTAGGAGAACAAATTGGAGCCGATATATTGCTAATCGCAACAGATGTGGAAAAAGTTGCTCTTAACTACGGGAAACCAAACCAGAAATTATTAGATAGAATCTCCGTTGCTGAAGCTAAAAAATTCTTGCAGGAAGGACATTTTCCACCAGGAAGCATGGGCCCGAAAATAGAAGCTGTAATAAACTTTTTAGAAAAAGGAGGCAAACAAGCAATTATTACCTCTATTGAAAAAATTAACGATGGATTAGAAGGAAGAGCAGGTACTCAATTTTATAAAGAAAGAATATTGTAATAAAAATTAGAGAATTAGGACCTTTTCTATTACTTTTAAAGCCCAATCTATCTCTTCTTGTGTTATTATTAGGGGTGGCGCAAATCTTATGGTAGTGGAATGAGTATCCTTTGCTAGTATACCATTACTTTTTAGTTCTTCTACAATATGTCTAGCATCAGTTTCAAATTCTATAGCCGTCAATAAGCCCTTACCTCTTACTTCTTTCACCGGAACTTTGGGTCCTTTTTCCACAATTTTATTTAAACCCTCTATGAAATGGGCTCCTAAGCTTTTCGCACGCTCAGCTAAATGATCCTCTATATGGACTTCGAGCGATTTAATAGCGACTGCTGAAGCTAGTGGATTCCCACCAAATGTACTTCCATGAGTACCTGGTTTAATCACATCAGGACCCACAATTTCTTTTGTTGTGACAATGCCTGAAACGGGATATACTCCACCTCCTAAAGCTTTCCCGAGTAATAACATATCAGCTTTTACATTTTCATGATCGCAAGCAAAAAATGCTCCAGTTCGCCCTAGACCAGTTTGAATCTCATCTGCAATCATTAAAACATTATATTTTGAGCAAACTTCCCGAATTTTTTTTATATAGCCCTCGGGAGGAACTTTTACACCTGCCTCACCTTGAATGGGTTCAAATACAAAGCCTGCTACTCTCTCAGGACCTATTTCCAATATTTTATTTTCGAGTTCTTCGGCATTTCCATAAGGAATTACGCTAAATCCTGGAGTGTAAGGTCCAAAATTACCGTAATATTTCACAGCAGATATATCCGTGCTTACACCGACGATTGTTATTGACCGACCATGGAAATTATCTCTACACACAATAATATGTGCTTGGTTCTTTGGAATTTTTTTTTTAATATAACCCCATGCACGGCATACTTTTAATCCTGTTTCCACAGCCTCAGTCCCAGTATTCATTGGTAGAGCCATAATACCCGATTTGGTTGGATCGTTAATATGAGGACCTACTACCTCACAGAGTTTTTTTAAAAAGGGCCCCATTATATCATTATGAAATGCACGAGATGTGAGTGTGACATTATCAGCTTGTTCCTTTAAAGCTTTAATAATTTCTGGATGACAATGTCCCGTATTTTGGCTCGAATATGCAGATAAGCAATCTAAGTATTTATTACCTTCAGGATCATAGACCCAAACCCCTTCAGCTTTACTTATTACCACAGGTATAGGATGATAATTGTGAGCACAATATTCATTATCCATTTCTATATAATCTTTCGAACTTGGCAAAATATATCGTATTTCTTTTTAATGAGTATACTTTAGTATATGAAAATTCCAATTAAAATTTTTGAGTTTTCGATTTAAGATTTAGAGAAAACCATGGAAATTCAATGAAATTAATTTTTATATCAATTAAAATAGAAAACGCAAAATCATATATAAAATACTAAATAAGAATACTTAATCTTATCAAAATTTTTGACAGGTGCTATTTAATAGATGTTTGATAAATTACAATCAATTATTTCTAAAGTAGAAGCAAAAGGTGCAAGTTTTGTAGAAGCTAGATATGACGAGTTATTATTAAGAACTATAATGAAAGAGAATGAACGACTACAAGAGTGCAAAGTCTTAAAAAGAGCAGGTATAGGCTTTAATGTTTATTATAAGGGAGGTACCGGATATGCATTTTCTGCTGATTTAAATATTAAAGAGTTAGAAAAATCTGCATTAAGTGCTTTAGGAATAGCTAAAACAAGTGCTATTGCTACAAAAATTAAATCAGAAGTCGATCCGATAGAGTCTAAAACAGGTGTCCATCTTAAACCAGGAATTCGAGAACCTGCTTGGTTAATTGAAATGGATGAAAAAATGGAATTATTGAGCAGAATGGAACAATCAGCCAAAGAAAATGGAGATAATATAACTTCATTGATGGTTGGATATGGTGAATTATCTGGGGAAAAGGTATTCACTAACTCTGAAGGATTAGAAATCCATTGGCATCCTGTTATACTTGATATTGTTTGTATGCTTACTAGTAAAACACAAAGTGGTGATCTAGTTACGGCTGCCGATATGAGAGGGGGATCGATTGGAGTAGAAGAATATAAAAAAAAAGGATCCAGCCCTGAAGATATAGGAAAGAATGCTGCAGTATGGGCTAAAGAGAAAATGACTGCGAAGCAAGCTCCTGCTGGAAAGTTTCGTGCTCTCTGTGAAAATCGTCTTGTTGGAGTTTTAGCTCATGAGAGCTTCGGACATTTGACAGAGGGTGATTTTATTGTATCAAAAAGTAGCCCTCTCCATGATAAACTAGGAAAAAACTTAGGATCAGAGCATGTTTCTATAATTGATGAGGGTGTTACCTCTTTTGGTGATAATGTTCGCGGATTGTGGTTACCTTACGATGATCAAGGTGTAAAAACAACACGTACAGTATTAATTGAAAAAGGAATATTAAAAGGATTTCTGCATTCAAGATCGACTGCGAAATTGTTGAATATGACCCCTACTGGAAATGCTCGTGCTGTAAATTTCACTTTTGCTCCTATTCCTAGGATGAAAAATACATATTTTGCCCCAGGTGATCTTACAGAAGAGGAAGCCCTAAAACAATTAGGAACTGGAATTTATGCCATTCAAAGTGCTGGAGGGCAGGTCGAATTAGATGGATCATTTATTTTTCAGGCAAATAGAGGCTACTGGGTTGACAATGGAGAAAAGCAGTATCCTTTAAGAGATGTTACACTCTCAGGGAATATTCTTGAGTTACTTAATGAAGTAGAAGGAGCTACGAAAGATATGAAAATGCGCTGTGGATACTTTGGTGGTTGTGGGAAGGATGGACAATCATCTTTACCTGTTGGATTAGGAGGTCCAAAATTAGTTATTAATAACGTTCGATTTGGGGGTGTCGAATAAATATGTCATTAGATTTTGATGGTTGGGAATCAGATCTTCTTTCAAGAGTTGATAGGGGTTTGAAATATGGAAAATCTTTAGGAATTGATGCTCTTGAAATTTATATGACAAATTCTCGCTCTATAAATGTTAAAATAAAGGGTGGAATGATTGATGCTAATCAAGGTGGTAATATTGGTGTAGGGTGTCGTTGTCTGACGGGAAAGAAGCTAGGTTTTGCAGCTGCTTCAGGAATAGCAGATACTGCCGTAAATTTTGCTATTGAATCAGCTTTAAAAGTATCTAAAGCATTATTAAATGAAGATGAGCGCTGGAATAGGTTTGTACAGACACAAGAGATTGGTAAAGATGGGAAGATCGATCACTCAGTTCTTGAGATCAGTAGCAAAGAAGTTGTGAATGGTGCTAATTTAATCTTTAAAGAAGCAAAAGGATATGATTCACGGATATTATCTATTGAAGGTTTAATAAGCATAGGATATAGTGCATTTGCAGTAGGAAACTCAGAAGGCCTCGCAAAATCAAGTAGAACAACTTTTGGATCCATAGAAAACTATATTATAGCTTCTGAGAATGAAAGAACAAAAACGGGAGTTTCTGAGATTTTAGGGCGTGGAGTCCCAAAATTTGAAGGAATAGGTACAACTGGAGCGTCTAATGCAGTAAAATTACTTGAAGCTAAACCTTTAGATTTTACAGGTCAAATGAATGTTATCTTTAATAATGTAACTGCTGCTCAATTAATAAACGTAAGTTTAAGAAGTAGTATTAACGGTCAAAGTGTGGTTGAAGGGAGAAGTGCCTTTGCAGATAAACTCGGAGATAAAGTAGGTACCCCTATTCTAACTATTTATGATGATGGTCAAATTCCAGAGGATCCAAATATGACTGCTATTGATGATGAGGGTTCTCCTCGCCAGAAAACTTTAATTATAGAAAAGGGAGTATTAAAATCATTTATTTTTGATCAATATTATAGTCAAATTTCTTCTAAAGAAAATACAGGTAATTCTAGACGAAGAGGTCCTCAGACTTATGAAAACTTACCTCGAATCTCATTAAATACTGTTTCAGTTGTACCAGGTACTAAAAATCTTAATGATTTAGCTTCTGAAATTGATAAAGGTATCTTAATCACTAATAATCTTCTTGGAATGGGCCATTCTGATTTAATTTCCGGTGATTTTTCAATTGTCGCTCCCAGTAGTTTTCAAGTAGAAAATGGTGAGATTACTACTCCATTAGAACCAGTTTCAGTCGCAGGAAATCTTTATAAGGCTTTTAATCAAATTATAAGTATAGGAAATGACCCCGAATTAACTCCTTATGGCAAAATTCCATCAATAGCTTTTGAAGGCTTTACGCTATCTGGGTAATTATTCATAGTCTTTTTAATTTGAACATATGATCTTGTCAAACTCGAGGGAATACATTTGAAAATATGCAATAAAGAGATTCAAATGCAGAATAAATATATTTTAAATATCATTATTGCGAATTTACTGTGGAGTTTTATCCCTGTTTTAGTTTCTGATTTGGTTTCTGAAATCTCAGTATTTATGATAATTTTTATAAGATTTACAATATCGGGATTATTTTTGTTCCTTCTTGCAATAATATTCGTTTTAGTCAATAACCATATTACTGGTCATAAACCAATATCAATTAAGCACCTTTTTGAAAATCTAAGGCATAAAAATAGAAGATTTAATAATATTAGAAATTATAATTATTACATTTTAATCGGATTTTTTGGAGTTATTCTTAATCTTATTTTTTTCTTTCTGACCCTAAAGATAGCATCAATTTCATTTACCATGATTGGTTTTTTATTAAGCGTAATTATCATTGCAATATACGAAGCCGGGAGAAATTTCGAAAAATTTGACATTTTTAAAGTATTATACATTGCTTTGATGGTTATTGCGATTCTAATTATTGTTTTTGTTTCCTTTGAAAACTATAGATTATATGATGACTCAATTTCTCTTAATGGATTTATTTACCTCATATTATTTAGCGTTTTTATATCTTTTCTTTATGTAGGAATCAATAAAGACTCATATTCCAAGTTAGAAATTAAAAGCATTAATGAAAATAAGTATTATAAAATTCCTCGCCTTCTTATAAAAATGTCGTTATCTTTCTTGATAGGAACTTTACTAATGATTCCATTTTTAATGATTTTAAACTTTCTACCGATATTTCATGATTTTAGATTGGAAATTGTCTCTTTTTTCAATGGATTTTCGAATTTTTTTATATATTTAGGAAGATGGGAAATACTCTATCTCATCATTTTTTCCACTATAATTCCTTATTTACTCATTTATATTGCGAATGTGAATTGGAAATCACTCAATTTAACCTATAGCCAATGGAGTAGTATTTTAAATCTTATCGATCCTTTGGGTTCAATCCTCTTGTCGGTGTTCCTTGTCAATGAATTCTTCCCTTTTGAGCTTCTAATTATATTTATATTTTTGATAACTATATCCATTATTCTACGATATGCCCACGAAGTTAAAAATATGGTAAATGCATATTTATTGATTACTTTAAGGAAAAGTGCCATGGGATTTTTACCAGTTAAAATGTTAAAAAACTTTGGGATTATTGCTATACACTCATTAATTGGATCTCATGATTTACTAATAAATATAAAAATTAGCTCGATTAAGGATTTCTATTACCTTGTGGATAAAAAGCTAAAAAGTATTGATTATATAAAAAAAGTAGAGATTTATTTTATTAACAAGATCGAAAAATTTACTTAAAGAATGCGGATGGTTTAGATTGACAATAAAGGCTGTGATGTTTTGTAAACTAGGAATAAGTGTGATTAATCAAGTAATTGAAGATTTGAAAAAAATCGAACAGATTAAGAAAATAATGTCGTTGACAGGCGATTACGATTTACTCGCAGAAATTGAAGTAGACACTTCCGAAGAATTATTTGATATTTTCGCCAATCAAATTGATTTAATAAATGGAATAGTACAAAGTAATACCCATTTAATTATGAAATCTTGGGAAAAATAAATAATATTACAAATTTTCCCGAGAATGTTTTATTAGAAGTTTTAAAAATAAGTTATAAGCGGTATCTTAATTGTTATTTGTCATGTTTAATTTCTTTTCTTTTTATAAGCTCCTTCACGAAAAAGCTTGCTACATATTCAGCATAAGTACCAGGTCCAAAACCAGCATCATATCCTAGTTCTTTAGCAAGTTCATTATTTATTCGAGGTCCTCCACATATTAATATTACGTCATCTCGAATACTTTCTGCCTCTAAAAGTTCGACGAGATTTGTCAAATTTAAAACATGAATCTTTTTTTGAGTCACGGTTTGGGAGACAAGCAATACATCTGCTTTTAATTCAATCGCTTTCTTTACAAAATCTTCGTTTAAAACTTGAGATCCCATATTATGAACGTCTAACATCTCATAACGTTCTAACCCATAATGCCCCGCAAAACCCTTCATATTCATTATAGCATCAATGCCAACTGTGTGAGCATCGGTACCCGTGGTTGCTCCCAGAACAATAATCTTTCGATTAAAATTATCTATTATAAATTCATTTATCTCTTCCATAGACATTACATCAGTTTCAACAATATCTGCTTCAATTGTAGTATAATCGATCGTGTGAATTACGCTACCATAGACTATAAAGAAGGTGAAATCTTCGAATAACTCGTCTTGATATACTATTGAGGGATCTTTTAAGCCCATTTTTTTGGATAATAGTAGAGCCGCTTTAGTTGCTTTCGTGTCGTTCTTGATAGGGAGTGTAAAGGTAATCTGAACTTTACCATCATTCATCGTATCTCCATATGGTGTGATTTGAGTAAAATCAAGATTTTTATCATAATCTTTTGGATCTGTAGAGTATAATCCCCCACCCATTTTATGCATCGCCCTCTAATTTTTTTAACATCAATTCTAGAAATGGATTAAAATATTCCTTCCGTTTTTCCACTACTCCTTCTAAACCTTTCCCACCATTAATAGGTCTTTTAATTCCTGCAAAGATTCCTAATTCAATTGTTTTGAATAATCCATAATGTTGGATTTCTTTTAGTAATTTCAAAGCCTTATCTAATACTTCATTAGCTCGATTTTGAATAATTCCATCTGGTTTAAAATAGATTTCTTCTCCGAATGCGGCGAGATTATTATAAATATATTTCGCATTCTCGATTGATAAGGCTCTATCACTCATAAAGGGGGTATGAATTGCTTCGGTAAGCATTCCAAGGAGGTGAATTTTTTGATCTGTTGTTTTTGTAATAATATTAAATAGCGCATCTTGGACATGACCTCTAAAAATATTTCCAGTCATATATTTTGTAGGAGGCATGTATTTTAATGGAGCTTTCGGGAAAATTTCGCGAGTCATTTGTGCTTGAGCAAGTTCAAATAAAAAGCCATTCTTTAAAGTGGGATTCATTTCAAATGCGTGCCCTAATCCCATCTGTTCTTCTTTTAATCCGGCTAGTAATGCGAATTGTTCATTAATAAATTGCGACGCAAGGACTGTATGGGCCGCTTCATAAGCATCGTCAGTAGTTAAGTAATTATCTTCTCCTGTATTAATAATTACCCCTGCAAATGCATTAATAACACGAGAAAAATGTTGATCAATCATCGTTCTCTTCATATTAATATCCCGAAATAAGATTCCATAGAGAGCATCGTTTAACATCATATCTAATCGTTCAAAGGCTCCCATCGCAGCAATCTCTGGCATACATAGCCCAGAACAATAATTTGTCAAACGAATATATCTTCCAAGTTCCTCTCCTACCTCATCCAATGCTTTCCTCATTAATTTAAAATTCTCTTGTGTAGCATAAGTACCTCCAAAACCCTCTGTCGTTGGACCATAGGGAACATAATCTAACAAACTTTGACCCGTAGATCGTATTACAGCAATTACATCTGCTCCTTGTTTTGCCGCTGCTTTTGCTTGTACAATATCTTCATAAATATTTCCTGTTGCTACAATTACATAAATCAAAGGATCTGTTTTTTCCCCATACTTTTCTAAAAAATATTCTCTCTTTTTTTTATTATTCACAATCCTTTCTAAAGTGTTTTCAATAATTGGATTAAGAGCCCTTTTTATATCAGAAATGTCGTTCGATGGGATCTCACTTAAATCAAAATCATTTTTAGCCATTTTTTCTGCGATCTGCTGTGGTTTAAGGTTTGTATAAGTCATTGCATTACCCATAAAGATGGCAACCCCTTTACTAAGAAGTTGTTCTTTCTCTAATTTATCTATAACTATATTTGGAAGAGGTATATCAAATTCGTTTACTCCATCAATACCGAATAATCTACAAATTGTACGTTCGATAGTAGTTGTTGTATGTTTATCAATGAAATTTTGTACTTTTAATGCTGTTTTTTTTGCCATTTCTCTGGCTTCTTTAACATATAAATAATTTAGGTCCAATTTTTTCGTCTTTACTTCTTTTTGTTTTTTCATAGCCAATAAGCCGATTTTTTATTTTGTTATTTAATTTGGCCCGAGATCAAATATCGGGATTTCGATTTTATCTTGTAAAGCTTTAAAAAATAATTTTTTATCAAAATTATATCCATATGGCGATGTAGGATTTATCGTTAGCGCAATAATCTTAATATGGTCTAATACTTTAATATTTCCTCCCTTCTTCAGAAACGCATTGAAAACACCTTTACTAATAAATAGTTTTGTCGCATTTTCAACGATAAAAGTAACTCCCTTGTATTTTTCAGTCGATTTCATAATATCTTCCAATAACCTATCAGTAATCGCCCCGTTAATAACAACAAAGTGTACCTTATCAGTTAAGAGTATTCCAATTTTTTTACCTGAGGTTAATGCTGTCTCTAAATCTAAATGTTTAATTGAATTGTTTTCAAATATAAATCCAACTTTTTCATTCTTTAATAGATTTTTTATTAATTTACGTGCTTTTAAATCCTTTTCAGAATCAATAGATAATAACTGAATCGTGTGTTTAGTTATCTCTATAACTTTATCCATACTCTTTGAAACCGAAGCTCCAGTAGAGAGAATGGTCGCATCAGATATTAAGGGAGAAGCAAAAGACTTTCTATCAAATGCGCCATCTATAAAAACAAAATCACATTTAAGATTCAACAATTGTTTACATACTTTTTGCAGACCGGTATTATTTGATGGTCCTGCTAATTCAATGAATCCGTCATCTTTAGCTTCTAATATTAAAACATTACCCATTGGGGTTGAAATTCTTGTATCCATTATTTTCTCTAATTCTATTTCACTGTTTTTTATACTATCCTGTGCAGTTGCAATAATTGTTCCTTTTTTTATTTTAATTCGAGGCTTAGGAAAGTCTGAAATAATATCATATTGTTCGCCGTCTCTTCCTATTGATGTTAATCCAATTTTAAAATCTGATGGAAGCTGAGTAATGATATGATTCAATGTCGTAGTTTTGCTAACATTCTTCGCTAATCCTATGATAGAAATGATTTTATGTTCAGAAAATGCTTTCTGTACATACTCTATAAACGCCATGACTACTAAAAGGATTTATTTTAATATGCTACTTATTTAATCGCATTCGTCTTAAATTTCGTTCGAGATCCTCAGGTTCAATTGTTACTTTCCTTCCACTCAAAAGAGCTGAAACCCCAATCTGTTTTTCTTTTACTTCACATCTGCATGATGGTATATAATCTTCGGGTTCCTCATATGTCGTGATAACTCCTTCAAAATTTCTTAATACTACTCGTTTATGACCTTGGGAGATTGTATAATCTGGCATAACAGGAATTTTTCCTCCACCCCCCGGAGCATCAACGACAAAGGTTGGGACGCATAATCCTGAAGTATGACCTCTAAGTCCTTCAATGATTTCGATTCCTTGAGCGATAGTGGTTCGAAAATGACCTAAACCAATGGATAAATCACACTGATATATATAGTAAGGTCGCACTCGGATTTTTACTAATTCATGGACTAATCTCTTCATTATATGAATACAGTCATTTACTCCTCTTAAAAGGACTGATTGATTACCCATGGGAATCCCTGCATCTGCTAACATCTCGCAGGCTCTTTTTGAATCTGTTGTGATTTCATTTGGATGATTGAAATGAGTATTAAACCAAATTGGATGATACTTTTTCAACATGTTACAAAGTTCGGGTGTTATTCTCTGGGGCATAACTACAGGAGTTCTGGATCCGATCCTTATAATTTCTACATGGGGGATTACACGAAGCTTCTGTAAGATACTCTCTAAAGTTTTATCCGATATTAAAAGTGAGTCTCCTCCAGATAATAAGACATCCCGAATAGCGGGGGTTTCTTTAATATAATCAATACACTTATCGATTTGATCTTGAGGGGGTGCCATATCATGATGACCAGCAAATCGCCTCCTAGTACAATGTCGACAATACATCGAACAATTTTCTGTTACCAGAAATAAAACTCGATCAGGATACCTATGTGTTAAGCCAGGAGTCGGAGAGTCCACATCTTCATGAAGTGGGTCTTCAAGATCTTCTGGCGATCGAGAAAGTTCATGTATAGTAGGGACGGCTTGCTTTCTTATAGGATCCCATGGATCATGTGGATCAATTAACGAGAGATAATAAGGCGTAATAGCCATTCGAAGTTTTTGGAGAATTTGAGGGTCGTCTTCTTCCTTAGTTAAAGGGAGATATTCTTTTAGTTCTTCTAAAGTAGTAATCCTAGACTTAAATTGCCATATCCAGTTATTCCAATCCTCATCACTGACGTCTCCAAATAATTCCTTTCTCCTATTTACTTTCATAATGATTCCATTATTTTATTAAATCTCATTTTATCAAGTTAGTTAAAGTTTGTTTGTTCAAATATTTATTTATTTAAGAATTATCATTAAAAAGTTTATAAAATCCTGTATTTGGGAGCGTAATATTTAAAAATGATAATTTACGATACTTCGTAATCACTATAAAAAATACATTATTATAAAAAAAATGTTTTTCTGGGTCGTATTCTTTAGTATTTTGGGTAGTATTGGTGCTATTGTTATTGCATTGTTTTTTTTATCATTTGGGAAAAAGTATCAAGAAAAACTTGTTAGTTATTTAGTTTCTTTTGCAACAGGAACTCTTCTTGCAGCAGCGTCTTTGGGAATGATTCCTACTGCTATTCAAAATTCGGGCAATCAGATTCAATTAGTAATGGCTTTTTTTCTCGGTGGAATTTTGTTCTTCTTTATTTTAGAAAAATTAGTAATATGGCGCCATTGTCATAACATTGAATGCGAAGTTACAGAAAGCGCGACAGGTCCAATTATTCTTATCGGTGATGCCTTTCATAATTTTGTTGATGGTATTGTTATCGCTGCTGCTTTTCTAATAAACCCTTTTATTGGCGTTACAGTAAGTATCTCTGTAATCGCTCATGAAATACCACAAGAAGTCGGAGATCTAGCCATTTTGATAGATAAGAAATATTCAAAGAAAAAAGCATTCGTTTATAACAGTATTTCGGGATCTTTTACAATTCCAGCAGCAATTTTAGGATACTTTGTCCTTGACATATTAAGTTTGACTATACCATATGTTTTAGCTATTTCTGCGTCCAGCTTTATATATATCGCCCTTTCGGATTTGACCCCAGAATTGCATAAGAAAATAGGTATTGGACACACAATTAAACAATTAATGCTAATTTTTTTAGGAATTACGATAATGGTATTAATTTTTATTTGGAAATCACTAATTTAGTTAATCAGAAATTAAAGGTATGAAAATAATGTTGGTATGGGTTATATTATTTAGCGTTATAGGAAGTATTGGAGCAATTGCGGCTGCTTCTTTATTTGTAATATTAGGAGAGAGAATACAAAAAAAGTTAGTCACAGCTTTATTATCTTTTGCAACAGGAACTTTATTAACTGCCGCATTCATAGGCTTAATCCCAGAGGCAATAGAAGCAGTAGAAGAACCTCATTTAGTGACTCTTGTTATATTAGGAGGGATTTTATTCTTCTTCTTTCTTGAAAAGTTCCTTATTTGGAGAAATTGTCAAAATAATGCATGTGAGGTTCATTCTCATGCACCTGGACCATTAGTTTTGATTGGAGATGCGTTTCATAATTTTACCGATGGTATTGTCATAGCTGCAGCATTTTTAACAGATTTCAATATAGGACTCGCGGCGAGTATTACGATATTAATGCATGAGATCCCACAAGAAACCGGAGATTTTGCGATATTAATTCATAATGGGATGCCAAATAAAAAAGCGTTTCTGTATAATATTTTATCCAGTTCTACAACTATTCCTTCTGCTATAGCAAGTTATTTCATTTTAGAGATATTTGAAACGTTCATTCCCCTATTTTTGGCTATTTCTGCCGCAAGTTTTATTTATATAGCATTATCTGACTTAACCCCTCAACTACATCAGCGAACGGAGACGAAAGAAATCGTAAAACAATTATTATTAATACTTCTTGGAATAACACTGATGGTGATTATTCTCACAGTAGGGGGTCATAACCACTAAAATATAGAATGAATTTTCCTTATTATGTTAGATATTGATTACCAGATTTTAAAAATTATTTATCGGATCGAGGGATGGGTCCGATTAAAAGAGATTCAGAAAGAAATTAAAGCAAATAAAGGTGTTGAAATTGCTTTATCAACTATAAATAGTTGTCTTGAAAGACTTGAAAGGGAAGGATATATTTACTGGGAGCGTTACTCTCATGTTGAATTGACTCATAACGGTGAAAATATTGCCAAAGAATTGTTACGCCATGCCCAGCTGTTAGAACTCCTCCTGCATAAAGAATTAGAGTTAAGTGTAGATAAAGCACACGAAGAAAGCGAAAAATTAAATTTAATATTTTCATGTGAAACTATTAATAAAATCTGTGAAAAATACAATCATCCAAATTATTGTCCTTGTGGGAATGAAATTCCGAATTCTGATTCCTGTTTTTGTGGAGAAGAACACAAAAACTCTCACTAACAATATTTTTTTTCAAATATTGTTCTTAATTGCTCGGATTCTCTTAAAAGATCTAACGTTATTTTCGCATGATTTTTAGTATAACCATTCCCGATAATCATCGTGACGTCCTTCCCTACGCCTTCTGCCCCTAATGCAGCCTTTGTAAAACTAGTTGCCATAGAAAAAAAATATACAATGCCTTTATCACGAACTGGTAAAATACTGGACATTTCTGTATTTGGGATACTCAAGCAGTTAATAGAAATATCAACTTCCTTTTCATCATTTACTTTTATTGTTTCTTCTAGAATATCGATTGGTTTAAGAACATCAGCAACAATAACTTCATGGCAAAACTTTGTTTCTTTGAGAAAGGAAGCACGAGTGTCATTTCTTGCTTGACCGATAACTTTACCACTCTTCCCAGCCTTTTTTTTTGCCATGTAAGCACACATCAGACCTGACTTACCTGTGGCACCAAGAATGAGTACCGAATCTCCTTTTTTTACGAGTTTTTGTACTTGAGCTGGAGCACCTGCAACATCGAGAGCAGCTAAAGCTAAGGTATTTTCCATATCATCTGGTAATTTTGCATAAATTCCACTTTCAAACAATATGGCTTTACCATCAATTTCAACTCGATCAATCTCAAGGTAAATTTTTTTGATCTGATTGATTTTTAGAGGAGTTAATGAAAGTGAGACTAGGGTTGCTATCTTATCCCCGATTTTCAAATCGGTTTTATCTATAAGTTTATCTCCTATCTTTTCAACGGTACCAATTAGCATCCCTCCTGAGCCGGTGATGGGGTTTTGCATTTTTCCTCTTTTATTTACAATATCCAAAATTCTTTTCTCGATTCTATCTAACTTTCCGTCTGCTTCTTCTTTTAATTGAGTAAAACTAGCAGAATCTATATTTAAATAATCAACATTAATTAGGATTTCATTATCAAATAATTCTAAATCATTAGATATTTTCTGAGCCGGTTGTGGTAGTGCTCCAATTGGTTCAATCACTCTATGGGTCCCATATTTATTTCCTTTTTTCATAATTTTTTTCCCTTTTCTATAGTTTTATTGCTTTATGCCTATAAAAATTCCCCTATCGACCATTAGTCCTTTTTCAAATGATTTTACTTCAAAATTAGCATTCTCCATAATTTCTATAGTTTTATCGGTATCAAATAAACCTAATTCGTGGTAATCCTTAAAGTATTTTACTTCCTCGCCTTTTTTCACCATTAAATAATGCATTTCCATCGTCGACAAATCATCTTTTAGATTGGTTGTGTTTAGACGAGCAATCTTAATATCTTCCCCGTCATAGGTTGTCATTGAGGGTTGACCTACTTTATAAACAGATTTAGTAAGCCATGGTTCAATTATAACAATTCCTCCAATATTAAGATGATTCGCAAAATTGTTAATGGTTTTTTTAAGGTTTTCATATGTCTTAACATACCCAATTGAACTAAATAAACAGGTAATTACATCAAACTTTTTATTAAGATTCATAGTAATCATATCTCCTTGAACAAATGTCGCATTTTTAACTTTACTTTTCGCAATCTCTAACATATCTGCATTAATATCCAAACCAGTACAAGTAAAATCGTCCTGTAAGTAAAATAGGTGAGAACCAGTCCCACAGGCAACATCAAGTAATCTTTTTTTAGGAGATTTTTTATATTTCTTTATCAACCTCAATAACTTCTTAGATGCCTTTTTGTAATCAATAAAGGAATAAATGAAATCATATACTTCAACAAATTCTTTATACATTAATTACACCTTAAAATATTACATATTTAATCATTTTAAACCTAAAATTTTTCTAGTATCATAGGGGGAAGCAACATCTCTACCCATCTCATTAGCTATTCTCACAACTTTTTCTACTAATTGCGCGTTCGACTCTGCCAATATTCCTTTTGAGACATATATATTGTCTTCGAGACCAACTCGAACATGTCCTCCTAAACCTATACTTAAAGCCGCCATTGGCATCTCATATTGCCCGATACCAGTTATTGTATATGTGGAATTTAGAGGGAGTGTATTAATAAGATATACTAAATCCCTTGTAGTTGCGCTGATACCGCCCCTTACTCCAAAAACTAAATTAAAATGCATTGGAGATTGAATAATTCCCTTTTCGTTCAATCTTAATGCAGTATCAATCATTCCTTTGTCAAAACATTCAAGTTCTGGTTTGATTCCTCGTTTATACATCTCTTTAGCAAAATTTATAATAGTTTTTTCCGTATTTATGAAAATTTCTGAATCACCAAAATTCATAGTGCCCATATCTAAACTGGCTATTTCAATATCTTCAATATAGATAGATTGGAGTCTTTCTTGGTCTGTCATTCCGATTGCTCCTCCAGTTGAAGGCATAATAATAATATCACTTATTCGATTTTTTATTTCTTTGATACAAGCCATAAAGCGTTGACTATCTTGAGTGGGAGTACCATCATCCTCTCTCACATGTAAATGAATAATGCTTGCTCCTGCTAAAAAAGCCTTTTCTGCTTCTATACCAATCTCTTTTATTGTATAAGGAATAACTGGATTTTGATCTTTAGTTACTTCAGCACCACAAATTGCAGCAGTTATTATTAATTTGTCCATCACAGTTTCTCTTGTTTTTTAAATTGGATAAAATTTAATTCAGTGAGGATTTAAAAAATGTGTTAATAATAAATTTTTATGATTAAATCTCCTCATTTTTTTCTTTTAGTTTCAAATCTATATCATTTAATAATTTACAAAAATTATGAGAATTCAAATTGCATCCCAATTAATGGTATTCAATGAACGTTAACGATTTAAGTCCTAGTGGAGTAAGTGAAGGATTAGAAAGGAAAAAGAACTACTTTCAAATTGATTTACTGAAAGCAATTATGATTGCCTTCGTTATTATTGATCATGGTTTAGGATATACTTTCAGATTTGGATATGGACTAGAATTATGGGAACGTACAGCAATTCCCATTTTTTTGATAATTCTTGGGTTTAATATGGGAAAATCATTTTCTCGAGAAGAAAATACGTCTTTAAAAACTCTATACTCATTTACCTATTTTAAAAAGAAATTTTGGCGATTTATTTTTCCATATATTATCTTTTATATCATATCAACATCTGTAGGATTTATTATTTATGGCCTATATTTTCCCGAAACTTTTAATGAGAATTGGATTTTAGAATACATAATATTTCAAAAAACTCTTTTAGAGGGTCCTGGAAATTGGTTTATTCCTGTATTATTTCAATCAATCCTCCTAGTGCCTTTATTGTATTATCTTTTTTCTAAAAAACCAATTTTAGCTTTAATAATGTGTTTTATTATTGAAATTTGTATGCATTTATTCATTTTTTTTTATATAGGTCCAATTACAAGTGTAGATGATTTTTTACGAGAACTGCCTCTCCGTTATATTATTTTTCTCTATTTATCTGCGATTGGAATGGGAATTTGGTTTTCACAGAACCATAATCTTTTCAGTAGGAAAAACTCGTTTGTATGGCTTTTATTTCCAATTAGTTTAACATATATGATTCTCTGGGATTTTTTTGGTTTTCGATTACAAATCAATGGTTCTGGACTCGTACGGGGAGATTATAATTATCTTACTTTTTTATATTCGGCTTTTATTTTTTTAATAGCTTTACGTTTAATTCCTAAAAACCCTAAAGCTATCATTTCAAAAGCAATTTGTGCTTTAGGGAGGGCTACATTTCATATTTATTTAGTCCAGGATCTTTATTACATCATTCTATATATAAATTTTAATGATGTTTGGATATCTCCAGGATTTAATGGAATCGTTAATCCTTTCGGAATAACGTCTACTGATTTTTTAACGAATATAGGTTTATTAATCATAAATTGGATAATTTGTTTTTCGATCGGAGTTATTTGGTGGTATTCTGAAAAAAAGTTTTTCGCGTTGTTGTGGAAACACTCAAAATAAAGCTTAATCCCTATTAATAAGCTTTTTTTCTAATTCTGACTGAATATGATTTCACCAAGTTTTATATACTAAATTTATTCTAGAATATTGATAAAATACCAATTTTATAAAATTAATAATGGAGGGGGAAATAAGAATTGTTTAAAGGAAAATACTCTACTATTAAAAATATCGTATACCTAATTATTTTAGGTCTTCATGGCTTTTTTTATTCTGTTTTTCTCTATTATACACGGTTTAATATTCTGATCTTTTTTCTTAGTTATAGCTCTTTCGTAAGTTTACTCTCTTTAGCATTTTATTCCTTTCTAGCTTCAAAGAAATATTTTTATCATTTTTATATAACAATTATATTAAGCAGTCTTCCATTTGTATTTCTGCTGGAGTATAGTGAACTTCTGATCGTACCTGAATTTATAATCCTTATTATTCTATTTTTCCGAGGTACGGAACAAAGTGAAAAATATTTACAAATAAGAGTCAACAAAAAAGCCAGTTTATATCAGCACGATCCAGCTATTCTTCGATACAACACTCCTGCTCTAGACATCCTAGGTTTGAAGATGGACCTTATGTGGAATCCTAATGGGACACTCCCTATAGAAGCTGAGAAAAAATCATCAGATAATATTAATTTCAATATTTTAATCAGTTTTGTCCTTGGTTCTATATATTTTTTCTGTTCTGTATTCGCTGTGATTGATTATTATGATCTCTTCTTCTGATTTCGATATTTTCACACAATTTTTTTACAAGATTTTAAGCATTAGTAAAACTTGCATCACTTTTTTTATTTTTCGAGTATTTTCGGTGAGCAATTATAATAATTTAGTATTTTAATTATTTTTCTACCTTTATTGTTTTATTCTTTGCTTATTTTTTGGAACAACGCATGTCCCCGAAGCTCGACCCACTAATATGGGATCTGGAAGATAATCTGCAGCCGATTCATTTATTTCTGGTTTCGGAGTTATATATTTCCATGCTTTAAAACTCATTTTACGAGATGTATTTTTAATCTCTATAATTTCTCCTACTATCTCAATAAAATCACCTGCATATACGGGTGCTAGGAATTCAATATTATCATAAGCTCTAAATAAACCCTCATCTCCATCATTTCTTATTAAGAGTTCGGTTGCTACGTCTCCAAATAATTCAAGAAGTTTTGCACCATCAACTAAATTTCCCCCATAATGTGCATCGTTTAAACTCATTCTAATTTTTAGATTAGCTTTCATAATTTGTAAAAAAGGATATTTTTAATTTAATATTAAAATAGAATACGATTTTTTAAGTTTTATAATTCTTCGTATAAATAAATCTATCATAATATATTCATCAGGTCTGAATTAATTATATTTTATAAAACAAGCTTTTTAGTAGACTGTTTCTCATTAAACAAATAGAAATTTAGAATATAGGTGAGTAAACAATGCCTCAATTAGTATGTAAAATATGTGGCAATACAATGGAAGTCCCAAGATGCTGCGAAGAATCCATGATCATAAAGGATGGGTATCTACTTTGTTGTTGTCAAACTGAAAGTTGTAATTATAAAGCCATCCCAAAATGTTGTGATGCCATCATGGAATATGTACGAGATTAAAAGAATATTTAAAAAAAATTTTTAAAATAACATTTACCATACAAGATTATGAATAATATCTTTTGCTTTCGCCGCTTCCTTCTTACCAAGGATTTTTTTTATCCTCAAATCATTAATTGCATCTTCTAATTGTGTGTCCAAATTTTTCATTTCCATTAAATTACCCTTCTCTCCTCCTTTTTCCACGAGATTTATCATTGCATTATCCTTATTCATCAATCCTCTTAATTTATCTCTAAATGAAGACAAGACTTTCGTTCGTTGCGGTTTCCCTTTTTCAATAAGAATCGGCATAATGGGAGCTCTTTCAGTAGTCCTTCTTGTATTAGGATTTACAAAGTAAAAAATAAACATGGGGATCCCAACGATGACATCTTTAGTCTTAATTTCAATAGAATAAGTTTTAAAGAAATCCTGAACATTAGTCATCTCAGTATCCTTTATAGATTCGATATTGTCAAGGCATGCTTGTTTTTCCTCCTTAATTTTAGCGACAACATCTTCAGTTGAACTTAAATCATCACTAAGATCACTATGCTTAGTTTCAATTTTGCTCTCAACTTCAGATATTTTCTTTTCTAACTCACGAATTTTTTGTTGCTTTGTTTTTTCCAAATCAGTGATCTCTCTTTGAATATTTTTCTTCAATTGAGCGATTTCGGTTTGATATCGACTAATAGAATTTCCTAGATCTTGATATTTGATCTCAAGATCTTTAATTCCCTCCTCCACTTGAAAGAGGTCATTTTTATTTATCGCATTTTTTAACCGATCAATTGAGTTTTTAATTGCGCTAGTATTATTTAGAAATTCTCCCGTTTTATCATTAATTTTATATTTTCCGGTTTTAACCAGTTCTTCGGGGGAAGATTCGATTTTTCGTTCTTTCTCTTCTCGCAACTCCTTATTAAGCATTGCTAATTGTTTTTCTTCTTCACTTGTGTCAACTTTTTTATTTCTAATTTTATCTGCTTCTTGTGCTCCCCGTTGAATCCATCTCTCACAAAGCTTAATTATTTGTTGTCCGTAAGAATCTAACATATGCACATCCTTCTGTGAAATAAAATCAAAAATTTCAGGACTAATTTTCACTTGGTTAATGCTTTTAGGGATAGGTCCTCCTTCTAAGAGAAAGTATGGCTCATTAAATGAGCTAATATTATATTGATTGAGAAAAAAATTCTTAAAGTACTCCACTTCGCTTGCACTAAATAGTGCTTCCTGGATTATCGTATTCCGTCTAAAATTTTTTGACTTTTTTAAATATGTGCTATTATAAGATTCTAATGAGTTTAAAAAAGATTCTGGATCCGCCCCAGTTACTACATTATTCGGGCTGGGGGGCACTTGTGAAAACTCTCCGGCATTTATTTTCTCTTGTTTATTTAAAAGATAACTACATACACATGCTCGGGTCTCATTTAAAGGGACTAAACGCACTGGCCAAAAGCATGCTGCAATCCTATTAATTTTTCCAAGTTTTTTAAGGCTTTTTCCATAAATTCCAATACATTCAATTAAAGCCATAGCCATCTCATTAAGTAATGTAGCTTTCGAACGGGCGGGAACAACATTTCCAACATCAATTAAAAATGGAATTATCTTATCGACCATTGTTTTGCATCACATAGTTTTTCTATATTAAAACTTAAAAAGAGTCAAGTAATTAAATTTTTGGTTTTGTCGATTTTTAATTCAAATTTACTCCTATTATTCAATCTAAATATATGACTCAAATAGACATGGCTTTTTTGGAAATATTATTTCAATAAGTTTTTTAGATGAAGGGTCTATATAAGCATCTTTAGCAATGTAGTTGATTTCATCAAAAGATTTATCTCCAAGGAATAGCATAAATATAAAACCTCCAGGGATACTGAGATCTGCTTTATCAGTTGGAGGATCTTCGATTAGCTGTTTAATCACTATAACTTTTCCCCCTCTTATATCTAATTCAACTGTTTCTTGATAATTAGTAATTTCTATCCTTTTAGTAAGTTCCTTATATTTTGAGCGTTCTAATCGGATATTAATAACTTTCTTTATACAAGAAAGAAATCTATAGAGATTGGGGATTTTTACTTGCCATCCATAATCAGATATTAATTCTCCCCCTAATGATTTCATGTAATGAAATAATGAGGTGTGTTTACTAACACTTAGAGTTAATATATCATTATTTTGATAATTTCCATTTTTTTTAACGAACTGGAGTATAGCAATCGCTTCTTTTGTATTTAGATCTGGACAGATAATCTCATAAAATTGATGATCAAAACTTTTTCCTAATGAAAAGTAATTTATTGGAAAACCATTTTCCTCAATGATATACGTTGATCTAACCTCGGAGTCGAATACATCATTAAAATATTTGAACTTAAAGCATTCTTCGTCAAACTTATTGTAGATCAAGAATTTTTCATGAAATTCAGAGTATTTGGATTTTATAAGAGTAATATCTTTTGAAGTTGCCAATCTAATTGATAAATTTTTGAGCGTCTTTTGAGGAATTTTAGAACCTTGTATTCTTATCCTCTCATCCAAGGAAGAGACATAATCATATCCCAAAGTACGATAGAAATAGGGAATTCCTCTGATAACGGAAAATATAAAACCTTCTTGTTCCATGAGATTTTCATAAAGATCATTTAAAAATCTAATGAATCCTTTCCGGCGATAACTTTCAATGGTACCAACAAATTCCATCTCACACACAGGAATTTCAATCTTTTCAATTTGGTATTTCAATGGCGATAAACAGAGAGAAGAAATAACTATACCATTTTCATTATCTTTAATATATAACCAATAAATCTCATCTTTCCGGGGATATTCTTGCATAATTTTACGGATATAATTTTTGATATTTCCTTCGGAATGTACTTGATTGTTTAGATCAAGAATCAACCTTAATTCTTCTTCATTATCACTAGCTATATGAACACTAAAGCGATCATCTATTGCTTTCCTATAACCTTTCCTAAATGGCATGATTCTTGGAATATTATTTAATTTATCAATATTGTTTATAATTCTTATTCAAATTAGAAGATATCAGTCTTAAAGCAAGGAGAATTAGTTAATTTTTCTAAATATAAATATCATCGCAACGTAGTATAATTTAATATTAAAAATAGTAATAAATGGTAAAAATGTTGGAAAAGTTTCTTGAAGGGAAAGGAGCTTTAATTACTGGAGGAGCCTCTGGTTTTGGGAAGGGTTTTGGATTCGCGTATGCAAAAAGAGGGGCAGATGTCATTCTAGTAGACATTAACGAAGAGAAATTAGAACGTACCACCGCTGAAATTAAAAAGGAAACGGGAAGAACCGTTATACCAATAAAGTGCGATGTTGCTGAATCAGATCAAGTGCAATCCATGGCAAAGCAAGCTTTCTCAGAATTAGATAATATATTTATATTGAATAATAATGCGGGAATAGGTGTCCCTTACGGTCCAGATCTCCTAAGACTGAAGGAAAAGGACTGGGACATGCAGTTCAATATTAATCTAAGAGGACAATGGCTCGTTTCTAAATATATTAGCAAAAGAATGAAAAAGCAAACATTTGAACCTTTAGCGGGAAAAATTATTCACACAGCATCCATATCGGGGATGATTGTAGACAATAAGATACCCGCTTATTCGCTTTGTAAGATGGGGGTAATAGGAATGGTGAAACTGCTTGCTCAAAGTTTAGCTCCTAAGATAACGGTCAACGCCATATCGCCTGGCTATCATGTTACTGGAGTCTATAATGATTCCGAGGAGGCTATGTTAATGACAATGGAAGATGGACACGTAAAAACTCCACTCAATAGGCTTGGAACTGTCGAAGATATAGTACAAGTTTCACTCTTTTTAGCGTCACCCTTATCTAATTTTATTACTGGTGCCAATATTCCCGTAGATGGTGGAATCGCGAAGGCAGGAGTGCCTGCTTATTATATTAAGACAGATATCTAAGATTTATTTATTATAATTTTTTTTATTGTAAATCTTTATATTTACCTTAATAGAATTTTACATATTAAAAAATTATAAAGGGATAATGTGAAATTATGATTGGAATTATAATAGCAATCCTTCAAATCATATTTGCAGTTGGATTAATTGGATTTTGGGTTTATTTTTTCTTGGTCGAAAATAAGGATCCAAATCAAGAAGAATGTTATTTGAAACATGAGCGATCGTTTCCTCTTCCTGATATAGGACTTATAGCTGTTTCTTTATTAGCTGCTGCTATCGGTTTACTCACAAACCAAAGATTAGGAATATTTTTTACAATAGTAGCTGGAGGTGCCTTGATGTTCTTAGGATTAATAGATTTTTCTTTTAATCTGCAGAATAAAAGGTTTACCACAAAGGATATAGATGCGTATATGAGCATCTTCATTGTTGTTGTTGCTCTTACTATGGGAATTTTGTGTCTAATATTTGGATATTTTAATTTCTAATTAAAAAATAGTAGGTGATTGGATTAATGAAAGAAAAATTGATAAAAAAGCAACCATTTAAAGGAAAATTGGCACTGGTATGTGGAGGATCAAGAGGAATAGGAAAAGAAACCGCAAAATTATTTGTAAGATTGGGAGGAGATGTATGTATTGTTGCGAGAACTCTTGATATGCTTAAAGAAGCAGTAGAAGAGATTAAAAAATTAAAAGTTAATGTAAATCAAATTGTTGAGTTGATGTCCTGTGATACTTCCAATTTAGAACAAGTGGATCACCTTTTTAATGAATTTTTTAAAAAATTCCGTATTCCTGATTTTCTTTTTAATTTTGTAGGTATCTCTTATCCTCAATATACGGACAAATTTGAATTTAAAGATTTAAAATTTCACATGGACACAAATTATTATGGTCAATTGATACCAATTATTACGATTTTACCCCATTTCCTTAAAAAGGAATCAGGGCATATCATTAATATGTCTTCTGTAGCAGGATTCATCGGTATAATGGGATATGCGGGATATACTCCTACTAAATTTGCTATCGTTGGATTGAGTGAAGTTTTACGAAATGAATACAAAGGCTATAATATCAAAGTTTCTGTAATCTTTCCCCCTGATACAGATACGTATGGCCTTCATGAAGAGGCTAAAACTCGACCAGAAGAATTAAATATAATATCAGAGCGAGCAGGGCTAATGCAACCCGAAGATGTTGCTGAAAAGATTATTAAGGAGGTGCTAAAGGAGAAGTTTTATATTTTGCCCGGATCTGCCAAATTTCTTTGGAGAATGAAAAGGTTATTTCCAAAACTAGTATTTTGGGTGAGTGATAGAGATCTAAAAAAAGCACGTAAAAGATTAAGTAAATCTATTTAATATTTTAAGAAAAAAGTAGTGATAAATTGAATTCATCTAGGAATTATAAAATAGGTTTGATTGTTAATCCTATTGCGGGTATGGGGGGAAGCGTAGGACTAAAAGGTACGGATGGAAAGATTTATAAAAAAGCTCTCAAAATGGGTGCTGAAGCTATTACTCCGAAGAGAACTACTGAATTTTTATCTATGATAGAGCATGTTGAGCGGATACAATTTCTTGTTGCTCCTGATCAAATGGGAGCAAATCTAATGAAAAATTTAGAATTAGATTATTCGATTTTGGGAGAAATTAAACAAGAAACTACCTCTAAGGACACTAAAAAAATCGCCAAGTCGATGTTGGAGGAAAAAGTAGACTTACTAGTTTTTTGCGGCGGGGATGGGACTGCTCGAGATATATACGATGCGATAGATATGAGAATTCCAGTAATTGCAATTCCAAGTGGAGTAAAAATGTTTAGTTCTGTATTTGCTCTAAACCCACGATCTGCTGCTAAGATTTTAGATAACTATGTGGTAGAAAATATTGAAACTGAAGAACGTGAAGTCCTAGATATCAACGAAAGCTCATTTAGAGAAGGAAGATTAGATTCCAAGCTATATGGCTATCTTAAAGTACCGAAAATTCCTAAATTGATCCAAGAAAGTAAAAGTGGTTCTAAATTAGGGCGTTCTGCTGAGGAAAATAAACAAGAGATAGCTAATGATATTATTGAAAAGATTGAAAATGATGTCCTTTATTTATTAGGTCCTGGAACAACTGTTAAAGCAATAACAGACAGATTAAATTTACCAAAATCATTGCTTGGAATTGATGCATTATTTTATGGAAAAATTATCGCATCAGACATAAATGAAGAACAGATACTTAATCTATTAAAAAATTATAAAAAGGTAAAAATTATATTAACCCCAATTGGAGGTCAGGGATTTTTATTGGGACGAGGAAATAAGCAATTTACTCCCAAAGTCTTAAAAATAGTAGGAAAAGAAAATCTAATAGTTGTCTCAACTGAAGAGAAAATTAGAAAGTTAGATTGTTTAAGGGTTGATACGGGAGATTATGAAATCGATAAACTTTTGAAGGGATTTACTAAAGTAGTTATAGGTTTCAAAGAAGAATTAATTAAAGAAATAATTTAGATTATAATATTTTTAATTCCTTTAACTTTTCTTTTAATGGCCAGCCTGTTTCCCAATCCCACCCTCTTATATTATAATAGGTTTTCAAATTATCAATAAGTTTAGCTTCAATTCCAGCAGTTGGTCCAGTTTGTAATGCTTTGAAATTAATCTCTCTCAAAACATCGTCTTCTCGAGAACATCCAAGTTTACATGATATTAATCGCTTTAAATTTGTAGCACGCTCACCGTTCAATAATACTTTTTTTACACTTCCTATTGAATCAAAACCAGTAGAAGCTAGTAATAATTTACTCATAAATTTCTCGCTAATCTTGGGTACAGAACATATGACTGCTGAATCATAAATATTGGCTATATCTTGCATGTTTATGACAGAATCTTCTCTTCCATCAATCTTTAAGGGATCATCTCTTTTTATTTTCATATAACTTGTTTGTCCCCAATCCACTAAATAGAAATCTCCCTTACAATGATTGGCTCCGGCACAAGAAGTCATATATGATAGTGCTTGCCCTAGATTAGCTCGAGGATCATGGAAAGGGACTTCCAGTCCTTTCACATGGGCAGCTAGCTCTGGATCTACGCTTAAATATTTCGCTATTTCCTTAGTTCCTTTTGCTAATATTTTTCCTATATCTTTTTTTTCAATTATTTTATTAATCAGTTTTATTACAAGATCCTCGTTTCCCCATCTTAAATCTTCAATTTTAAGATCTACCAGTAATTGAGATATTTCTTTTAAAGCAATCTTATGTTCTACAAGATAAATTAAAAATGCTATTGAAACTCCACATGAGATTGTATCAAGGCCCTCTCGATTACATATATAATTTGCCTTAATAATTGAGTCGAAGTCAAATATTCCTAATATTGGACCAAAAGCTACTGTGGTTTCATATTCAGGTCCATTTATTTCTGTTTCTTTTCCATCAAAGTCAATGAATGTTCTTCTACCACATCCAATCGTACAACCGGCACATGCATAATGTAATACGGGATATTGTTCTTTTAGGGCTAAACCAGTTATATTTTCTACAGGGAATTCAGATTTGGTAAAATAAAATCCAGGGACATCTCCATAGACCATTCCAATATCCATTCCAGAAAGTGTACCATAATGAGAATAAAATTGTGTTCCAAAAGAAGTGTTAATAGCTCCCAGTATGGTTTTGGCTGTTTTGATTAGATTCTTTTTATCATTATACTGAAGATTATTAACTCCTGATATTGCGATTGCTTTTAGATTCTTGTCTCCCATAACGCACCCCATTCCACATCTACCAGCTGCTCTTCCCTCGTCATTTATGATCGCGGCATAATTCACTAGGTTTTCACCAGCTTTTCCAATACACGCAATTCGAAGCTTTGGATTTTTATTTTGAGTACGAATAATATCAATTGTCTTGTATGTAGTTTTATTCCATAAGGCAGTAGCATCTTTTATTTCAACTTTCTGATTTTCTATTAAAATATATACTGGAGTATTTGATTTCCCTGTTATAACAATCGCGTCAAAACCGCTTTTTCGTAAGGATAAGGGGAAAAAGCCTCCAGAAGTCGATTCTCCCCAAATACCTGTTAATGGTGAAATCGCAGTAACAGAATATCTACTACTTGAAGGAGTAGAAGTTCCTGTTAGTGGCCCTGTGGCGAAGATAAGGGGGTTGGATGCATTTAAGGGATCTGCTATCAAATTTTGATAATCTTTTTCAGTAAGTAAATCATAGGTCAATTTTGCTGATAAACCGACTCCTCCAATATATAACTCGGCAATATCTTTTTTTAATTCCATCAATTTAATTTTTGATTTACTTAAATCGATATAGACAACTTTTCCATTATATCCAGTATCTTGGCTATTCACTTTTTAACTACCTCTAATGATAATACAAATCTAATAGATTTTCGATTTTGTTTTCGTAACCGACTTCAAAAAGCCGGCGTACTTGGGACATAGTTACTCTTCGGGCAGAAAACAATCGTGTGACATCCTTATATGCATATTTTACCATTTGATCGATTTCTTTAGAATATTTTTCATAACTGATTTGAGGTTTTTCAAGCTCTTTAACAGAAGTAGGAAATCCAATTGATTGAACAAATCTTCGAAGATTCCCCAGTAACTCTTTCAGAATGATGTGCTTAGGTTTTTCTCTTATATCTACATCAAATAATTGGGCAATATCTATGAATCTATTGGAATTTTTAGCTTGAAATGCGATCGCAGTCGGGAGAAATATTCCAACAGCTGCTCCATGATGGACATGAAATATAGCTCCAAAAGAATGTCCTAAGCCGTGATCGAAACTAGTGACAACATTTGAGAATCCCACCCCGGCGATATATGCAGCTAATAACATTTTTTCTCTAGCCTCCATATCATTTCCTCTTTTAACAGCTCGGGGCAAATATTCTAAAATCAACTCAATAGCTTTTAAGTTATGCATATCTGTATAAACATTACTCATAGTTAACATGTAAGCCCCTAGAGCGTGACTTAATGCATCCATACCTGTTCCTGCAGTTAATTCAGAAGGCATTGACTTTACAAAATCGTAGTGTAAGACGGTTATGTCCGGACAGAGCTCATAGAGAGTAACAGCTGTTTTTTTTGGAGGATCCCTGTCGGTATCAGTTATTACACTAGTCGTAGTAGCTTCCGAACCCGTACCAGATGTAGTCGGAATTGCGATTAACAAATCTATTTTCTTTCTTAATCCTAAATAACTTGGGATTATTAAATTATTTAAATTCACATTTGGTTTCTCATACAACAGAAAGATTCCTTTTGCAGTATCCATAGTAGAACCCCCTCCAATTGCAATGATTGCTTTTGGCTGAAATTCTTGACATATTTTGACACCTTTCATAAGAGTATTTTTGGGAGCATCGGAAAGTATATCATCAAATATTTTAAATTCAAAGCCCTTCATCTCTAATAGTTTATTTCCACTTTTTTCCCCCATGTGCCGTAAATCTTTATCTACTACAATCAAAAGGCGTTTATCATCAGGTTTAAAATAGCTTCCAATAAAATTTGCGAAGTCAATAAAGCTATTTGTACCAGTAAATGTAATCTTTGGATTCACAATTGGAGCATGATATCCTCGCATATTTTTCGTACTACTTGCTAAATATAAATACTCCACTGCGGGATCTTCATACCATGCATGATTTTTATCTGTCATCTTATTCACTTACTTAAACTATAATTTAATTATAAAATTATTTAAAGCTTCTTTAAAAAAAAGAAAAATTACTAGAATTCTATAATAGCGCAATCCAAGTTGTTAATGTTGATGTATTTAAATCGATAAGTATTCCAGCATATAAAGTTTCTAAAGAAATTTTCAACCTTAAAGTAGCATCAGTAACAACTAATCCAGGTGCGTAAAGTGGATCGATGTCTACTGTAATCGCTTGATTTGGACTGATGGTTAATAATGGAAACTTTTCAAAATAGACATTATTAATTTCTCCCACTTTAGTATATTGAGGGAGAGTTAGTGGATTTGCCGTTTCTTCGGTGAAAATGTCAACATCAATCAGTACATCTTGGATCGAATAGACTCCCATATTTACAACATCAAAATACACTGTAATGTTTATTGTATCATCATTAGGAAATACGATAGTTCCTCCTTGGTTCCATCCAATATCTTCTGGTTCAAGGTCATGTATCTCAAAGTTTAAATTTAACCCACTGAAAATTATGCTAGTAATATAGCCTAGCATGATTATATTAAGCAGTAGACCTAATTTTTTAAAAAATTTCTTAGTTTTCATTTCTCTTTTAATTTTAATATGATATTCCTTTTGTTTTTTAAGCTCGATTATTTCGATTAAATGCTGTAAAGCTGAAACTCCTGATATTCCTAGTAATAACCAAGCAATTAATTGCAATCCTAATATAACTTGGGTTAATGGTGTATTAATGTAATATGTCCCTAATCTCACTCCTGGTGTAAATCCACCAAAAACATAAAATAAGTAGATTCCTTGATAAATTGATATTAAAAAAGTGATTATTCTGTTCTTTAATGTTTCCTTAGGATACATGTGTTTTACAATAGTTAATACAATTCCAATGATTCCAATGACTAGAAGGTTGGTAATAAAGCCTTGACTAAACGTAATGACATTATTAAGAGAAAGAAGAGTGATTATAATAAAAGGTAAACCAACATAAAAAAAAGCCCTGAGAATTCCATATAGAAACATTCTTGAATATTGTATCTCCATAGATATATACTCCGATTTTAAAACTATTTTAAGTGTTTTTCTTATATAATTTGTTATTATTTTTAAAAATATTTTTACTGAAATGATTTAATAATCTTTATTTCTCTCTCATTGTTATTTTAAAACTACATTAAAACCCATAAATTCGACTTGAAAAAAAATTTCTAAGTTTATTATAACTTAGATTTATTTCCCATAAACCTATACAAGGTTGTCCTCATATATCTATAATTTTTATATATGAATCCTTCAAATGGGATTACTATAACTTTTTATCGATTTCTTCCATCATCATCTCGATGGAAGGTCTGTCGGTTTTATCCTCGCCGATATATGTCCAGACAATATTCCCTTGGCTATTGATTAAGAATTTACTTGGTACAGCTTGTTTTACTTTCATGTTACCCGTTCCACCTGGAGCGAACCAATAAACATCATAGTTCTTGGCAATCTTTGCTCCTCGATCCGCAATAATGTCAACTTTAAAATTATTCTCTTCCTTAAATTTCGCTAATAACCTTGGACTGTCATTTGCGATGGAGATCAATTTTACTTTCTTTTTCCTAAAATCCTTTATATGTGATGTGAGCAAGGAAAGATGTTCTTTTCAATGCATTCACCAGTTTCCCCGAAAGAAATCAATAAGTACACCCTTATATTCCTCTAACAGTGTTTTCAAATTTATGGGATTACCTTCAATATCTTTTGTATCAATGATTGGGGCTTCAATTCCAGTCGGAAGCCCATTTGGACGTGGCGATTCGTCATCAGTCATAATATTGATTTAATATTAAGTAAATTTAAAGATATTGGGTTTAACTTATTAAATTAGATGTATAAAGAAACAAATATTAATTAAAAAAGAGAAAGAAAATAAATAATAGATTTTTTAAGGTATAAGTGCCGTCCAAGGTGTTGTAACGGACACATTTACGTCAATATTGATATTAGCATAGAGTGTCGTGAATGAAATTTGAAGTTTTAAGTTAGCATCGGTAGTAGCTAACCCAGGAGCGTATAATGGGTCAATATATGCTGTTAAGTTTTGATCCATATAATTAGTAAAAGCATGAAAGGTACCATAATAATTTCCAAGTGACTGACCGATTAGCGTATTTTCAGGAAGAACTGGCGGATTATCTGTATCAAGAGTGAAAATATAGAGATCAAGGTAAACATCATAGATTGCATATAAGCCTTGATTTCCAACGTCAAAACTCATAGTAACATTAATAGAATCGTCTGCGGGATTTAACGGTGTTCCTCCATCGTCCCAACCTAATCCATAAGTATCATCAATGTTTAAATCTAAGTTTAATCCACTGAAAACCAAACTAGCAAAATATCCCATAATTATAAGACTCATAAGAGTTCCTAAACCCTTAAAGACTCTGCTAAGCTTAAATGATTTCTTTGCTTTAACTCTATATTCTTTCTTTTTCCGAAGCTCTATTGCTTCAATTAGATATTTTAATGCACTTATACCTGTAGATATAAGAAAAAGCCATGCAATTGTTTGAAGCCCCAATAATACTTGTAATGTAGGAGTATTAATATAATAAGTTCCGTAACTAACTCCAGGAGTGAAACCACCAAAAATGTAGAAAAGATATATACCTGAATATACAGCACTAATAAAAGCAACTATACGATTGGCGGAAGTATCTTCTGGAAAGGCATGTCTAGCCATAGACAAGGCAATTCCGATACAACCGAATACGATCAAGTAAGTAATAAAGCTTTGATTAAAAGTCATAATATTATAGAGCTCAACAAAATAGATCACGACTAAAGGGAGTGCGATGTAAAAGAGAGCTGTAAGAATTCCATAAAGGATCATTTTTCCATATTGAATTTCCATAAAATCAAATCCTTATTATGATAAAAATATGTTTTAATACATAATGCCCGAATAAGTATAAAAGCTTATTTATTGTAATCTAAAAATTATATTGAGACGTTGATTACTTTCTCAAAAAAAAAATGTGCTAGAGATTTAAATATCCAGTTTTCTTTAAATCACTTAACGATTTAGAAAGAAATCCTCCTAAAATATTTATACATCAAAAATAAAACCAAAATATTCAAGATGGCAGTCGAATTATTATTTCCGTTTAACTCAATCATTTTTTTCATTCCTTATGTTTTATATGGGGGATATATAACTATATTTAGCATATTCGTTGGGCTTACTAGCGAGGATCGAACTCACGAATATCAAAAGAGCATGATACTGAAATATGCATCTATTATTAACATCTTGGTCGTCATAAGCTTACTTTTCGTTCCATTTGGATTCAGAACATCTGGATCAATCCCAAGTGATGTGCGCACACTGCTATATCTATTAACTTTTATATTGCCGTCAATATTGGCTTTTGTACCCCGTATTTTCACTTTCGGTTTCGCTTTTTTAATTTTTGGGAATAAGAATCGGGATGATTTTGGAAAATATCTCACTTATACGGGGATATTTTGGCTAATTTATTCGGTTTGGGCATCATTTAGTTTATTATCTCCAATCAGTAATATTCCTCAACTCGCCTTTGTATTAGACTATTCATTTAATATTTTTCCGGAGTACGAACTTTTAATTGTATTTCTCCAGCTACTGTCGATGGGTTCAATATTTGGAGTTTTAGGAGGAATCGCTTTATTAATGCATAGCTTCAAACATAATGATCGAAATTTAAAAATTGCGGGATTCATCTATCTAGTTGGTATTGCGATTCTAAGTCTAGGAGTGATTCCGCAATATATAGATTTGCTGCTATAGGAGAGTATAAATGACTATTATCATCCATTATTGGTTCGAATCATTTGCATCATTCCTTCCACTGGGATTTTATGCTGGTATAATGATAGGTTTTAGTATTTTTCTAATCAAGGCTGGTTTGGAAAAGGAAGATGGAAAAGAATCAATTTATAATTTACTATTAATAGCAGCGGGAGCCATAAACATCGTTAGCGTAGTGATTATTTTTTTGTTTCCTTCCAATTACATTAGTTATTCAACGATCACCCCAGCAGAGAGATTGATTATTAATTGGCTCTTCTACATTTTACCCTCATTAGTTTCTAATATTCCCCGGATTTTTAGTTTCGGGGTTATATTTATTGCATACGGATATAGATCTAAGGAACTGCGTCATAAATATCTCGCGTATGCGGGTTTATCTTGGTTAGTGTATTTTATTTTGGCTTCAATTGTCCTTATTAATCCCGTTGGATTTTATACCTCGTTATCTCGTGTTTTAGTTGACATTCATGGATCAATGGACGGAATTTACGTCTCGTTTATCCTAGATACGATTTTTGGAACAGTATCGATATTTAATTTGCTAGGAACCGTTTTCCTACTAATCCACGGGTTTTTGCAGAATGATCGGCTATTAAAAATCGCTGGATTAATTTATTTCTTTGGAAACGCTTTATTCGGTCTAAGCATAATTCCTTATTACCTTGAAAGAATCCTTGTTTGAATATTGAAGATACAAAAAAACAAATTTAAAAATTATGTAATTTTGTTTATTTTTTATAGCCAACTATAAAAAATGTGGAAATCATGGATAAAAAAAGATATTATAAGATGGTTTTCTTGAGTGGCGCGATATGGAATATCGCTATTGGAGTTATATTCTCATTATTAGCGCTTTTTGCTTTCCCAACTGCCGCAACTTTGTTTCAATTGGAGATTCCCCCTAGTTTTGTTTTTATATATGCGTTTTTAGCATTAGTTTTTGCGATTGGGATAGGATTATATACTGTGAGTGTAGATGTTGATAGAAATCATGGCGTGGTACAAATGTGTGCCGTTGAAAAGATTTTGGTATTTCTGGTGTTCTTGATATTTTTTATAATGGGAGATTACAACCTTGGTTTATTCCTACCGGTTATCGGTGATTTAATTTACGGAATCTTATTTACGGAATTTCTGATTAATTATAAAAAGTTAAAATAATTAAATTCAACTCTTTCATGACTACTAATCTGGAGCAATTCTTTTTGGGTGTCTAGTTTGAATGCTGAGTAATTCTTGAGTTAATGTCTCTAATAATTCAAATCTCTTTTTTTCAAAGTTTTCATTAAACCATAAATTGTATAATTCATTGGGATCATTTTTTCGATCGTAAAGATCTCCATATCTTTTTATACCTTCATAAATAGTTAATTTATAATTTTCTGTTATTAAGTGTCTTAATCTACAATAGAGAGGGCCTTTAGGTCCCACCTCCTCATCATGTTCGATTAAACAGCAGTCTCTTATTTTTTTTTTAGGATTCTTCAAAATAGGAGTCATATCATAGCCCTGCATCTCAGGGGGATGTTTTCTGTCTGGTATCCCTAATAGACGTAAAATGGTCTTTGGATAATCGACAGAACTGATTAATGAGTCAGTGACTGATGGCTTAGTTATTTTCGGTACCCTCCATATCATAGGAACTTGAAGAACACCATTAAATGGAGATGGTCCTTTAAAAAGCATCCCGTGTTCTCCCATTAAATCACCATGATCGCTTGTATAAACCACAATTGTATTTTCAGAATATCCTAATTTTTCTATCGCAGATAAAATTTGACCAATACTATCATCGAGTAATGTTATAATTCCATATGTATATGCAATAAATTTTCGAAGTTCTTTTTCATTTGTTTCTCTTAACATCGCATTAGGCATAACATTGATATTATCTTTCAAAAAAGGATGATTATTGAGATTCTTTAGATCATCAAAATTTTCAGGAAGTTTAATATCTTCAGGGCTGTACATATTTTTATATCTTCCAGGTGGATTAAGAGGATGATGGGGATCTGGAAAAGAACAATGTAAATAAAAAGGTTTGTCTCCATAATCACCACGCGCATGTCTCTCAAGAAAATTTATAGTCTTTTCTACTATATATGCATTAGGATAAAGATCCACTGTTAAATCACTGTCAACAAAAGGGCCAAAAAGTGCATCTGGGTCTTTCCATCGTTTTTTCATTGATTTGTAATGTGATGAGGATTTTTCTTCCAACCAATCCATATAATGACCCGCTAAAGCCGTACCGTGTCCTAAAACCATCTCAACTTCTTGATAATTATAATATGGAATTGGAAAGTTTTCCCTTGTAGGACTAAAACCCTCATCATTAGGAAAAACCCAATCATAAAAACTTTCTGGAGATTTATAATTCCCTTTGTATGATGGCATATCAAATTGATGATGAAATTTTCCTATCCCTACTGTATGCCATCCTCTTTTAACAAGAGTTTCAGTGATCATTGGAGAATCTTCAGATAATTTCATTCCATTGCTTCTAACACCATGAACATTTGGATAATATCCCGTTAAAAGAGTAGCCCTATTAGGCATACACATTGGATTAGAACAATATGCATTTGTAAATCTAATACCCTCATTAGCAAAACGATCCAAATTTGGTGTTTTTAGAATTTTGTTGCCAGCACAACCCATATGATCTGCTCTGTGCTGATCCGACATTATGAACAAAACATTCATTTTTTTACTCATTGAGATCATGCCCATTGCTATTTAAATAAATTTCTTAACAAACTTTAATTATACTTAATTACTTATTCAAAGACAAATAATGTAAAATGGTACGTTGTAGTAAAATGTATTACATTATTTAAGCAATTCTTATCAATAAGAAAAAATGACAAGCAATCAAAAAAAACCTAGCAAGAAAAAACATATTATTAGTCTGCGTCTTGATGAAGAAACTTATCAAACATTAAACGATATTTCTAATAAAAATAATATATCTCAGAGTTTGCTTTTAAGAGATTCATTTAAAAAATGGGTTAATATTAAAAATATTCTTATGAAATCTGATTCTATCATAGTAGGGGATAATTTTCTACGTGGATTAATTAGTTTTGCAGATGATAAACAAATAATTAATTTAGCAGAACATATCGCTGAAATTTGGATAAATGAATTTAACATTCATTTAATTGACAGAGAAGCAAGACAAGATCTTGATTCAATGCTTACTACCTTAATAAATGGAATTGGTCCAAATGAAGCAAATTGGTTTAATCAAATAAACTTTCGAAAGATTAAAAAAAACAGGATTCTCATATATGGAATACATTCACTCAGTAAAGGATTCTCTTTATATTTCAAGACATTTATAGAGTATGTTATGAATAAAGAGTTTAATACTAAAATAATTCCAGCAGAAAGTAAGATATCAAATTCAACTATAAGATTGGAATTCGAAATTTCTGAACACCAATAATCCAATAAGATTTTAATCAGAATTTTGATTATTATCTTAAAAAGCGTAATACATTGTAGTAAAAAATACCACAATATTTATATAGAATTTCACTTAATTGGTATTTATTATTTATTAGAAAACTTAATATTTTAAAATTTAAATCTGATCAAAAATGAGTAAACAATCAACTGGATTTAAGAGAAGATTTTTATTTGGAATTTCAGCTGTTCCAGATCAGTTAACATATCAAATATTTCAATTTCTAATTTTTACATTTTATTTCACCGTTGTAAGATTACCATTTGAATATTTAGCCACAGGTTATATTATATGGGGGGTATGGAATTCGATAAATGATCCGTTGCTTGGGGCTATATCAGAAAGGACAACTTATAAAAAGAAACTAGGAAAAAGGAAATTTTATATTATTATTTCTGTAGTTCCTTTATCATTAATGATGATTTTATTATTTTATGTTCCATTTGAAACATCAATTGCTAAATTCGTGTATTTTCTCATAGTAATCATACTTTTTGAATTATTTTATAGCATGTTTAATGTTAATATGAATGCTATATTTCCGGATCAATTTCCTAATCAGAAAGAACGTAGTGCGACTCAAATATATAGAAATGTAATGTTTGTAATTGCTCTAATTTTGAGTTCAATAATACCTGGACTAATTATATCGGATCTGGTACCAAAAAGCGATTTAGCTATACCTCAAATAAAAAGTGAATATCTAACTACTGGAATAATTATTGCTATCATTATAATTTTTACAGCTATACCATTTATCTTTTGGGGGATTAAAGAAAAAGAAGAAACTATAAACGATTATGCAAAAAGACCCTCTCTATTTGATTCATTTAAGAAAACACTAAAGAATAAAACTTTTATAAAATTTGTAATCGCCAATTCAATGATATGGTATACTTTTTCTATTATCCCTATGGTTATACCAATATATGCCGAATATGTTCTCAACCTTCCAAAAGGAGCTCTACTTGTAAGTCTAAGTTTAATGTCAGCTTTTATTATAGCTGCGATTTCCATGCCAATTCATAGATTTATAGGATCAAAAATTGGTAGCAGAAATGGTCTGGTATTAAGTTTGGCACTAGGGATTGTTATATTATTTCCATATTTTTTAATAACTGGTGAGGAATTTACATTAATTTTTTTTATTACTACAGCTCTAATAGGCTTTCCTTTAGGAGGGACAATGTTTTACATAGATCTCATGCATTCTGATATAATAGATGAGGATTCTCTTAAATATGGGGTCAGGAGAGGAGCTAGTTTCTATGGTATTCTTTTACTAATTCAAAGATTAACGATTGTACTTCAGATTCTAACGATATGGTTGATGTTTGGGACTATGGGATGGGAAAAAGAATTTATTCCAATACCAGATGATCCACTATTAGTTATCCTTGGGTTAAAATCATTAATGTTTATATTTCCAGCGATCGCATTAATAGTTGCGATTTTCGCTTTAAAATTGTATAGTTTGCATGGTGAAAAATTAAGAAATATCAGGGAAGAAATAAAAAATCATCCAAACTTAGGTTCATAATTTAATTCTATTTTTTTATTTTTTAGGGTATAATCAGTTAAATTTAGATTGAAAATTTAGTTTTTCTTTCATGAATTTGAGTTATTATTTCTTATTTTTTTCTATTTTTATGAGTAAATTACCAATTAGATTATGACTAAACACATAAAGGAACCCTAATAGCCACCACCAACGAGGAGTATATATCTCTTTTTTATGCTTGCGAGACGCCTTTAGAATTCTTTTAGCAATTTCTTTTGCTTCAACAAATTTAAATAAAAAACCTCTGTTTTCATAGTTTTTTATCCATTTAACCATCTCAGGCGTGTTATAAAATTTTGTATTTGCTGGTGCAGCAACAGATGTAATAACATCGAATTTGTGATTTTGCATTTTAAATTCCAATCTAATGGAATCCGCTAAGGCAATTATTGCGCTTTTGCTCATCGCATATGCTGCCATGTAGGGCACTCCTGTCTTTCCAGCGGCACTTGAAGAGAAAATCAATTGTCCTTCTTTTCTATTTGGATATTTTTTACTTGGCATTGGCCTTCCGAAAAAAGGCAAAGCAGCTTGTAAAACAATCCACATCGCATCAGTATTAATTGCCATAACTTTTCTATATTCTTCAAACGTTCCATTATTCGTTATTGAGCATCTACTCCCAATCCCTGCGTTATTAAATAAAATATCGATATAATTTTCTTTCACTTTTATTTGGTCAAAAACCTCTATTATCTGATCTTTGTTTAATAAATCAACGGGAAGAGCATCTACAGATTCTGCTCCTAAGACTTTAAGTTCATTAACTAAGTTATCTAGGCCAGGATGTGGGAGATCAAGTAAATACATCCTCATTTTTAAAGGAGCAAATAATCGGCATACCGCAGAGCCAATATCCCCGCTTGCACCCGTAATAACAAAAACCTTTCCATTATACCAATTTTTTTTCAAGCTGAATCACTAAATTTCAATAAATAAAATATATCTATAAATTCAATATTAGGAACAAATATATAATAATACTTTTAAAACGGTAAAAAATCTTTGAAAATATTAATAACAGGTAGTGCTGGTTTTATTGGAACTGCGTTGAAACAATATTTAAAGAAACAAAATATTGAAGTTATTCCTTTTGATATTAAGGATAATCCCCTGTATGATGTCAGAGATTTAGAGATTGTTAAAACTTGTACTTCAAACGTAGAGGGAATAATACATTTAGCTGCTGTAAGTAGAGTGATTACGGCTCAAGAGCAGCCTCATGAATGTATATCGACAAATATTGGAGGAGTAGCGAATGTTCTAGAAGCTGCAAGAACGAAAAGAGGAAATTCTCCTTGGGTAATATTCGGATCCTCAAGAGAAGTGTTTGGTGAACCTGAAATATTACCAGTATCAGAAAATTCACCTAAAAAACCAATTAATATATATGGGATTTCAAAAATCACTGGTGAAAAACTTTGTGAAATCTATACTAAGTATTATGGTTTAAAAGTTCGAATCTTACGATTTTCGAATGTATATACAAACACTAATGATCATATGGATAGAGTAATTCCAAAATTCATTCTAAGAGCTTTAAATGGCAAGGATTTATATATTAATGGTTCAGGAGAAGAGCAGTTCGATTTTACATATATATCTGATACAATTAAGGGTGTTTGGGGTTGTATAAGAGAAATTCAGAATAGTAAAAACCCTTTAGACGACTTTAATCTTTCTATAGGTACTCCTGTATCCTTAAAACAACTAGCTAAGATAATTATTCAAAAAACAGAAAGTAAAAGTGATATTAAATTTAATGAATCGAGAAATTATGATGTTAATCATTTTTATGCTTCCCCTGATAAGGCTAAACAATACTTAGGATTTGACCCCTCTGTCTCCATATATAAGGGACTTGAATTAGCTATTAACAATTTAAAATCCTTAATTTGAATGTTTAATTTTTAATGAAAGAATAAAGTAGGACTTGACACTATTCTTCTTTAGAACTTGCTTAGTTTAGATTTTGCGAATAATATTTGGCAGTTGTAGTAAAATGATCGTGAAAGCACACTTAATTGACGACAAAAACGTTACTTTACTAGTACTAACTCCTTAATAAAATGCAGTTTTTGACACTAAGTGTAAAAAATGATCTTGTATATGATAGAATCCGACAT
>Ga0180433_10000646_pt1 | contig 59151 bp, 51 predicted proteins | sample SS_ome_8_FD_132980 | JGI IMG/M metagenome (GOLD analysis project Ga0180433, IMG submission 132980) | Hypersaline lake sediment archaeal communities from the Salton Sea, California, USA - SS_1_D_1 metaG | ecosystem: Environmental > Aquatic > Non-marine Saline and Alkaline > Hypersaline >... | reverse complement strand
GAGCTTGAGCAGTACGTCACTTTTCTCATCGGGAGCGAGACCTACGGTGTCGAGGTGCTGAAGGTTCGCGAGATAATCGGCATGACCGATATCACGTATGTTCCCAATAGCCTCGATTTTATGAGCGGGGTGATAAACCTCCGGGGAACGGTTGTCCCGGTGGTTGATATGCGGAAGAAGTTCAGGATCGAAGAGCGGGAGTACGATAGCTTCACGGTGATTCTCATTGTCGAGATAAAGGAAACGCTCATCGGGATGATTGTGGACTCGGTCTCCGATGTTATCGATATTCCGGTGGAGAGCATTCAGGACACGCCGCATTTCAGCGCAAATATAGATACTGACTATATCAGGAACATCGGGAAAGCCGGTGAGAATCTCGTTATCATCCTCGACATTGATAAGATACTGACATCGGAGGAGTTTAACAGAATGCATGTGGAGGAGAGTGACGGGTAAGGAATACCATTGATGTGATTGTCATATGAATACTTGTGAACGTGAGCACCATAGTACCCTCAGGAATTTAGGAGATGCAGTCATCTCAAGCAGAATTCATGAGGGTATTGTATATATGAATCCGGTTGCTGAGAATATAACCGGCTGGCTTTATAGTGAAGCACAGGGGAGATCACTGACCGATGTGCTGAATATTATCAATCAGAGAACCGGAAATACTCTGGAGAGCTTGGTCTCGAGAGTGGTTCACGATGGCGCGGTTATCTGCCTTGAGGGGCCCTCAGTATTAATTGCACGGGATTTGCAGGAGATACCGGTTGACGGGAGTATCGCCCCTCTCCGGGATGAGCGGGGAAGCGTTGTTGGCATAACCGTTCTTTTTTTCAGGGATTTTGATAATGTCATAATGAATGCGGAGCGATTGAGAAGGTATTCAGAGCATCTCGAATATCTCGTTGATCAGCGCACTGCTGAATTGAAGCGGATGAACAAGCAGCTCAAGCAGGAGATTGTTGATCGGGAGTACATGGAAGATGCGCTCCGTCAGAGCAGTGAGAAGTTCAGGAACCTGGTATCAAATCTTCCCTGTGTCATCTATCAGCGGGCCTGGGATGAATTCTGGACCATGTTTTTCATCAGTGAGGATGTTGAGCATCTCACGGGGTATTGGGCCGCTGAGTTTGTAAAGGATCTGTCGGTATCGTATGTGCATATTATTCATGAAGGAGATCAGCAACGGGTCCAAAAAGCTCTGCAGGAGGGAATTGAGCAGAGGCGTCCCTTTTCCATTGAGTATCGCATTAATCACCGGAATGGGAGCATTCGATGGATTGGCGAAAAGGGGCAGGGGGTGTACGATGACAGGGGGAATCTCCTGTGGCTTGATGGGACCCTCTCGGATATCACTGAGTTCAAGCGTGCGGAAGCCGAGCTGCATGAATATCGTGAACATCTGGAAACCCTGGTAGAAGAGCGTACCGGTGAGCTGATGCGGGTCAATAAGCTTCTCCAGCAGGATATCGAGGAACGAAAAAGGATAGAGAAACGTCAGAATCTTGCCGTGCAGGTGCTTGAGCTGCTCAATCGATCGGGAAGGGATGTTGATGTAATCCGTGACATCATATATCTCATTAAACATTGTACCGGCTTGAGCGCTGTTGGCATACGACTCAGAGCGGGTGAGGATTTCCCGTATTATGAGACGAATGGTTTTTCTGAGAGCTTTGTCGCAACGGAGCAATATCTGTGCTCCCGCGATGACAGGGGAGAAATACAGCGCGACTCGGCAGGGAATCCCTTTCTCGAATGCAGGTGTGGTGAGGTTATCTCCGGAAGGACCGATCACAACCTTTCCACCTTTACCGAATACGGCAGCTTCTGGACCAACAGCAGCACTGATCTCATCACATCAAATGAGGAGGCCGGACATAAAAATCGCTTTAGGAGATATTGCAACAAAGAGGGCTATGAATCGGTCGCGCTTATCCCCCTCCGGTCCGATGATGAGATAATAGGCCTCTTGCAGCTCAATGATTTTCGAAAGGACATGTTCACCGAGGAGACCATACGGTTTTTCGAAGGGCTCGGGTCGAGTATCGGCATCGCTCTCATGCGAAAGCGGACCGAGGAGGCATTACACGAGAGTGAAGCAACGCTGAGAAGCATCTTCAGGGTGGCACCGGTCGGCATCGGACTGGCTGTTACTTATATGCTGAGATGGACCAATACGCGCCTGCAGGAGATGCTCGGCTATGCATCCGATGAGCTCAGGGGCACGAGTATGCGGATTCTCTTTCCGACTGATGAAGATTATGCCTTCGCGGTGAGGGAGCAGGTGGATCAGATTGAGAGATTCGGAACCGGCACCGTTGAAACACGATGGATACGAAAGGATGGCGTTATCATTGACGTGCTCCTCGGTTCGACTCCTCTTGAGCCCGACGATCTCTCGCTTGGCATCACCTTTACGGCGCTCGATATTACCGATCGGAAACGTGCTGAAGATCGAATACGAAAATCCCTGAAGGAAAAAGACGTTATGCTCAAGGAGATTCATCACCGGGTGAAGAATAACATGCAGGTCATTTCGAGTCTGATAAGCCTTCAGGCTCGCCGGATCAAGGATGACCGGTATCGCCGATTGTTCGAAGAGAGCAAAAACAGGATACTCTCCATGGCGCTGGTGCATGAGAAGCTCTATCATTCTGAGAACATGGCGAGTATTGATTTCACGGCATATATCGACGACCTGATCCATAAGCTGCTCCAGTCATACGGCCACAGTCCAAATAATGTTCGATTTAAAACCGATATTCAGGATATTCGTCTTGGCGTTGATGTTGCCATTCCCTGTGCATTGATAATCAATGAGCTCGTTTCGAATGCATTGAAGTACGCTTTTCCCGGTGGAATGAAAGGAGAGATTGAAATAATCTTTACGGATGATGCGGCGGGAGTCTGCACGCTTGTTGTTGGTGACAGCGGTATCGGATTCCCCGATGATGTTGATTATAAAGATACTGAATCACTGGGAATGAAGCTGGTGAACGCGCTGACCAATCAACTCAAGGGAAGCCTTGAACTCGACCGGAACGGCGGTACGAAGTTCACCCTTCAGTTCAACCTCGGCGATCAGCAGATATAAATCGCCGATTTTTATATTTTCCCGTGCCGGCCCTCACCGTGAGAAAACCGCTGCGCCCCTTCCAGCGTTTCACCACTCTCAATGACCTGCAGACCGAGCTTGAATTCGAGCGCAAGAGCATCGGGAAGAAGGAGATCAAAACCGCGGTACAGGGATTCGCGGTCACTCCGGAGGCAGCGCTGTGGTAATCGGGCAATCTTCCGTGCGAGTTCTTCCGCCTGCGTTCGAGCCGAACCATCGTCAACCAGATAGTTGGCGAGCCCCATCGTGTAGGCCTCCTCAGCGGTAACTTCTCTTCCGGTAATGATCATATCGAGGGCACGGCTCATGCCGATAAGTCTGGGGAGGCGCTGTGTTCCGCCGTCGATGAGCGGGACGCCGAAACGTCGGCAGAAGACGCCGAAGCGAGCTGATCGCTCGACAACACGGATATCACACCAGCAGGCGAGCTCGAGACCGCCGGCTACCGCATAACCGGATACCGCAGCGATAACCGGCTTTGAAAGCGTCATCCTGGTGGGTCCCATAGGGCCGTCAGCCGACATATCTGGGTCGAGGCGATTCGTTTCCTCCGGATGCTCGGCAACTGCCCTGAGATCCGCACCGGCGCAGAAGTATCCTCCTGCTCCCCAGAGAACGGCAACGTGGAGTGATTTGTCTTTTTCGAAGGCCCTGAAAGCATCGGCGAGCATGCCGGCAGTTGTTCTATTAACAGCGTTTCTCACCGCGGGACGATTGATGATAATCGTACAGATGTTTTCCGAACGTTCATAGAGTACTTCCATAAGCTCACTCCTTTTTCTTTCCCCGGCTCTGTTCCATAAGATGCTCCGCTCCCATGAAATGCGGCTGCAGGATCACGCTTTTGCAGTTGTTCAGTGAGGAGGGCGATTCACGGGATGTCAGTTCATAAGAAAACCGCAATTCTGACATCTGACTGTTTCCCCTTCGAGATATATCCGGTCAAGCGGTGCACCACAGTTCGGACAGTATTTGAATTTCAGATTTTGCGGTCGGGCTTCATCGGTATAAAATTCATCGGTTGTTCTGTCGAAATTGCCTGAAATCAAACCGCGGGAGAGTGCTTTTGAGAGAAGATTCTCGGCAGCGGGAATAGTCATATGGAGCTTTTCGGCGAGATTGACAAGGGCAATCCTTCGATAGGATTTGACAATGCTCGCTAGTGATTTCAGCTCTTCCTCCTCCTTGCTTGCTTTTCGTCCGAGGTAGATGAGAAGAGCTGCCGGGATGATGAAGGCGCCGGAAAAGACAATGATAGATGGTGCATTCTCTACATCGCTCTGGTCTTTGTCGACAAGCATGCCCACGCCGACAAAGAACATGAAGATTCCGAAGACGAGAAGGAAATATCCTAAAATTTTTAAAATGGTGTCCTTAACGAAGATTTGCATTTTTAACCTTGTGTTGATGTTGCCGGTATATGACAAGATAATCGGGCGGCCGGTTCCACTCTTTTCACCTGCCTGCCGTTCGATCGGTTTAATTGTAAATCGGCATCGGTATTTTTCAACTTCATTTTTTGTCCGGGGCGAAAAGGTTAGCATAACCGAATGGCTCAACTGAATACATACAATGGCAGGGTGATTGATGCCGCTGATATATTTTTGTTGCAATAATCCGACTGCGCCCCTACGCTTATTTCCTGTGCGGATACATGGTGGTACATGCAGTTTCTAGAAATGGGACGCCTTCATCACATATCTTCTATTGGAAGCTCTAATGAATGCTATCGGAATTATTCCGGCACGATACGGTTCAACGCGCTTTCCGGGTAAGCCGCTTGTCAGCATTGCCGGCATCCCTCTCATCGAGCGGGTGTACCGGCAGGCGGTTCAGGCTGATCTCAAAAAGGTCATCGTTGCGACCGATGACCGGCGAATTCTCGATCTGGTGCACTCCTTTGGTGGATATGCGGTCATGACCGGTGAACATCAATCGGGCACTGATCGTGTCGCTGAAGCGGCAGCTCATGAGCGATGCAGCATCGTGGTAAATATTCAGGGCGATGAACCGCTTATCGAACCCGGGGTGATAAATACCGTCGCCCGTGCACTTCGGGAGAACCGATGGGCAGCCGCTTCCACGGCGGCGGTCCGCATCGATAGCGATGAAGAGATCGATAATCCACATGCGGTGAAGGTTGTTTTTGCCGAGAACGGGAGCGCACTCTACTTTTCGCGTTCCCGGATTCCCTTCGGACGATCCGGTCACCCCGTGCATTACAGGCATCTTGGCATCTACGGATTCAGAAAGCGATTCCTGATGCGCTATGCCGCTCTCTCACCTTCTCCCCTTGAAGCGGCTGAATCGCTCGAGCAGCTGCGGCTCCTTGAAAGGGGGTACTCGATTCACGTCTCGGTTGTCCGGTATGATTCGCAGGGAGTTGATGTTCCCGAGGATGTGCAGCGGGTGGAATCTATTCTCAATAAAAAAAGCGGCACCGGATGATGCCGCCTTTCATTTTACTCCGGTATCGATTATCGCTTGAGGTTTATCAGCTCCTGGAGCATCTGGTCGGATGTGGTAATGGTCCGTGAATTCGCCTGAAAGCCCCTCTGCGTAATTATCATATCGGTAAACTGTTCCGAGAGGTCAACATTGGACATTTCGAGTGATCCGGCGATAATCTTCCCCCGTCCCGCTTCTGCAGCCGGACCGATATTGGGGAGACCCGAGTTGTTGGAAACCTCAAAGAGATTCTCACCGGCAGCAATCAGGCCCTGCGGGTTGGTAAAGACAGAGGTGGCCACCTGACCAATCGCCTGCTTGGTACCGTTGGTGTACACACCGGTTATCACACCGCTATTATCGATGTTGAATGATTCGAGGTATCCCATACCGAAGCCGTTCTGCTCAACCGCCTTGGTGGTTGACGGTGAAGAGAACTGGGTGATGCCCTCGATTAATCCCGCTTTCCCGAGATCGATCTGAATCCTTCTCACGGTGGGATCGCCGGCAACCCGGTAGTTCAGATTTGCGAAGAGATCGCCTTGATTCAGCTCATCGGGGCTCGATTCATCGATAATGGATATCAGCCTGCCCTCGGGAGAAAATCTGAGATTTATCCGACTGCTCGTATTTGCCTGATTGGGCAGATTCCCCGCTGCCGGGACGTCAAGGGTTAGCGGACCAATGGTATCCGTAATGGCGGCAGACGCAGTCCACTCATTTGTTCCGGTTTTCCAGAAGGTGAGGGTGAGCCGGTGCGGATCGCCAAGTTTATCGTAAATATCAATGTTGGTGGTTATCCCGGCTGAAGCTCTCATCCGTCCGGTGGCATTGGGCGGGAGGATAGATGTTTTCGCGTCAAGATTGCACTTGTACCTGACATAGCTGGTCTCTTTCGCTTCAACCTTTCCGTAGATCGGAACGATGATATCCTCAACGGTGCCCGAGGTGTTGATGACGCGGTCACCGCGCTCGTTGGTCGTTGCCATCCATCCCTGTACTTTCAGGCCGTTGGCGGGATTCACCAGATTCCCGTCTCTGTCGAGGGTGAATGTCCCCGCCCGGGTATAGTATTTCTTATCGCCGTCAGCAACAATGAAGAAACCATCCCCGGAGAGAGCGAGATCTGTCTGGTTGCCGGTTGTCTGCAGGCTTCCCTGATTAAAGATCCGGTCGATTGAGGCGAGAGTCATTCCCAGGCCCACCTGTTTGGGATTTACGCCCCCCTTGATGTCGGTGGGTTTTGATGCTCCCGCAATGGTCTGTGAAAGCATATCCTGGAAGGTTACCCTGCTCCCCTTGAAGCCATAGGTATTAACATTGGAGATGTTATTGCCAATGACGTCCATGCGGGTCTGATGGTTCTTTAAGCCTGAAACCCCAGAAAAGAGTGATCGCATCATGGCTGAAAAACTCCTACAGAATTATTTGGTGCCCGTCCCTCCGCCCGCTGTGCGGGGAAGAGATTATTTTTCGTATCGACATACAACATAAGTCCTCTATGGATGTTTGTTCGATTCAGCATTCTGAAGATCCTTTTTTGCATCCGTCGCTGCTTGCATATTCATCGGATTGTGGACGGCATGTATCTCCGAGAGCATTATTTCATTCTCGCCGACCTTCAAGCGTACATCGTTGTCCCGATAGAATATGCTGGTGACGACCCCTTTGACCGGTTTCCCCGTGATGCTGTTAAGGGCATCGATACTTTTCCCCAGCAGGGCATAGGCTTCGCTCGAACGGGCGATTCTGCTCAGCTTGTCAATCGCTTTGTTCATGCCGGTCATCTGTTCCAGTGCGGAAAATTGCGCGAGCTGTGCGATAAACTCACGATCTTCCATCGGCTGTGTGGGATCCTGATGCCGCAGCTCGGTAACGAGAAGCTTGAGGAAAGAATCTTTCCCCAGTTCGCCCCTGATTGATCCATCTGTTTTACGCATGGCGTTATTTATCTCGTTCACCTGCTTTCGCGTTACGGCCAGCTCATTCAGTGTCATGGGATAGGTGTTCATCATTATATGCTCCTATATTACCATATCGATTATCCCGTCGTGGGACTTCATCGCATTAATATCATATTGATTTTCCTGATCACCGGTGACCGGTTTGTTGTATGTTTTCTCCTTGAGGTGATGATCAAGTTTATATCCTTCATCTCTGACGTGAACCTGAAATTCGCCAACGCTTATTCCGGCGTCGGCAAGCTGTTCCTTGATGTGGACGATATTGTCCAGCAGGAGATTCTTTGCATCGTTGTTCTCAACCATGAATTTCCCGTAGAGCACACCCTGCTCAAGTCCGAGATTGATGTTGAGCCGGCCGAGGGATTCCGGATATAATCGGATTGAGAAGCTTCCGTTTCTGCTGTCCTTTACGAAGATGCGTGAATTCTGAATGATGCTCTGAAGCTGTTCGTTGAAGGCGCCTCTCCGCTCAACCGTTCCCAGGGCGGTGCTGTTCTTTGGCGAAAAATGAGTTCTGGAGAACTGAAAGCCGGGATCGGCCGTGTCGTTTCGTGTTGTCTGGGACTCGCCCTTTTTAAGCGAAGGGATGACATTCTGCGCAAGAGCTTTATCGGTTACTTTACTGTCATTGTCAAGGGGCTTCATCTCGCCCGCGTTCGGTCGCTCCGCTGTATATTCCTGTCTGTTGCTGTTTCGAAGCGCATTGCGGATCGCTTTTTTCAGATTGGCAAGGATAACTGGTGCTTCTTTCGGATCATAGTTCTTCAGCACCTCTTTCATCTGTGTAAGGAGCGATTTGAGTCGAAGGGCGTCGAGAGGGGCCTTCTTCTTCCCGCGATTATTTGTAATGCTCTCCTGGAAGTGCTTCAGTGTATCTTTCAGATCAATGAGATCGCCTCGAAGGGGATGTTTCTCCTGCGTGTGCAGAAGGGATTGTATCAGCGAAAGCAGCTCCGAAAGCATTTTCTGAAGATGAGCCAGGCGGGTATTCTCATTGAATCCGGTGTCGTGAATCGCGTCGTGTTTTTTGATTTCATCGGAAACGGGGCTCTCTTCCTTTTCTGCAGTACTCTTTTCAACAGCGTGATCATCTTTTTCGGTTGTCTTCTCCGGCGATTTCTCATCCCCGATTCTCGAATCGCATCGTTCGGTATTCGTTTCGTTGCGCTCGTCAATCTTGTCGGTGCGGTGTTCTCCCGAATTCATGTTGTTCTCTTTATGGATATCGATGGTTTCTCTTTCATCTCTTCGTTCATTTATCTCTTCGTTAAGGATTTTCCGCTCCTCAGACCGGGTCGGTTCCGGAGAGAAGGCGATACGGTTATCGTCATTCTGAAGAATCTGTGATCTGAGGAGTGTATCGAAGCTTACGGAAGGACTTTTTGCCTCTGCTGGCGACAGGAGATCAACAATAGTTGCTTCCCGTGGTAATTTTGTCAATTCGGAGGGCATGGTGTACATCGTGTATTTATCCCCTTATCTGAAAAGCTCCGGAATCCACAGCGGTGCCTGTGAACTTAATTTATATATCGTTAGAAGCCTGAATTTACTGAATTGAAAAAAGGGGTATTATATTTTATCAGAGGTTTTTTTTCTTTTGAGGTTATGTCACTTCATTCCCGATGATACCAGTCGGTGAAGTTAATTATTCTGTTTCGAAAGGAGACGCTGCATGTAATGTTTTCGTCGCTCAAATGCAATTTTTCATTGATAAAAAGTAATTATTTAATATTAAGTGGGAGAGGGGCATTCTGAAGGACCCTTTCCTGCAACCGACAGTGAGGCGTATGGAATTGAGAGGGGCAAAAGCGGCAGAAATCGTCTGCTGAAAATATGTGAATTATTGCGCAGAGATATGCTCTTATGTACCGATAGGTATATTATGGAAGAGATACTTCCGATGAATGATGAGCAGGGTATCGCTCGACCTGGTGATGTATTATTCTCGATACGAAATAAGCACTTTCACTGTGCAACGAGAGACGTCGTGTTTTTTTATCATCATTTAAATGGAAATGAATATATTCTTTCTATACATTAGATCCGTGGGGACGATTATAATCATAACAACATGCTGTCAGTGTGCTTTAATGAGAAAAAGCTGACATCTGCACATGAAGAGAAGTATGACGTATGAGCAATGGTGAGAAAAAACAGAGCAGTAACCGTGAGTATGAGGAGATTGCTGATATCGATAATAATGTCGCCCATTCCCGCGTAATTGACAGCGACGAGGGAGATTCACGGGAAGAGGAGCTCGATTTCCAGAGCACTCACGATGCGCTTGCAGAAGAGGTTGCCGATATTCCGGTTGTGCCTGAACCGGTGGTCATTGTCGACGATTTCGGTGAAGAGCTGACAGCGAATGGCGAAGAGGAGGAGATAGACTTCGAGCAGCTCTCTGTGGAGATAGATCGGCGAACCCGTGTGGAGAAGATACAAGCTCCGGCTGAGGAGATACCATCATCTCCCGTTGAAAAGGACATAGAGGATCTCAAGGAGAAGCTCCCTGATGATTTCAGCATTGAGAATGTTGCAAGTCTCAATCTCCGCGAGGCAGAGGAGATTGCAAGCGAGGATGTTCATCTCCTTGCCGAGCGGGGTCTGGACGAAGAGCTGGAAGAGCTCACACAGGGATCTGATGATGCTCTCGCATCGGTGAAGGATGAGTCCGCTGTGAAGAGCGCCCCCCCTCACGCGGATGTTGATTATGTTGTTCACGTCGCTCCCCCCCCCTCTCCCGAGGTGCAGGAAGAGCTCGTTGAGGAGGGGGAAGTTGATGTTCGGGAAGATGAGCCCGCTGCTGAGATACCTTCCGAAGACGATACAGGCGTCCCTGACGCGGTTTTTGAGCAGTATGATGAAGCTCATGAATCGGAAGACATTTCCGTTGAAGAGATTGACCGATATCTCGCCTCACGTGATGAGGATGAACATCTTGCGGAGGAGGTGAGAGAAGCACCGGAAGGTGAAATGCCGGGTGGTGCAACTGATGAGATCATTGATGAAGAAGAGACGGTTCGCGAAGAGGTTCAGAGTGACGAGACGGATCGTGCGGATGCCTTTATTATAGAGGGCATTCAAGACGAAACGCCTGACGCGCTCCCCGGGCCCTTTATCGAGCCAGCGGTGAGTGAAGTCCGGGAAGAACCGGTTGAGAAACATGACGTTTCACCGATTCAGAGCGTTGAGGAGGATGACATATCGCCGATTGATATCGTCGAGGAGGATGACGTCTCACCGGTTGAGCGCCTCGAGGAGGATGTGAAGCCGCGGGTACAAACGCAGATTCCCCCTGACCTTTTGAATGTGGGTGATGAAGAATCGGTGTATATTATTGACGATGAGATGCTTGAACATGAAGCTGCCGATACGGGGGTTGTCTTCGAGGAGAGTGATCTGGAGCGAATCAGCTCTGATATTATCGGTGCCGTCCAGTCCAGCGCCATCCTGCTCGAGGAAGCGGATGTTGAGGAGGATCAGTTGCGGGTTGCCGCCATGTTACGAGGGGCCAAGCCGACCTTTGAGGATCTCCTCGCTGACACTGAAGATGAGTTGCCCCCCGTTGATGATGAGTTAGATTTTATCAATGAGTCTCTCCTCGAAAGTGATTACCGAGCAGTCTCTGAGGTGCTCGCTGAAGAACCGGAATCCTCCGAAGCGATTTCTGCATCCTCTCTGGGCTTGCTGGGTCTCTCTGATGATGAGGTTGAGTCCATTGAAGGTGACGTCTTCACGCGCGAATTCAAAGATATTGATCTCGATGCTGCACTGAGAACTGTTGCTGCAGGGCTGGACAGCGCCCCGCCGGATATCGTTTCGAAACAATATCGGTACAGCCTGCCGAAAAGGGAGAGCCTGAATGCTGATGAGAAGATGAGCATTGAGGCGGATATTAATGCCTCGAGTGCCTTTGTCTTTGAAGAGGATGTTGAGAATATTCGGGAGCAGTTGAAACGACTTGATACCGAAAGAGGTGATAAGGTAAAAGAGGAAATACCCGATATTAGTAATAGGGTTGTCATTATTGAAGATAGAGATGATATTTCGCGATTTCTTGACGCGATGCCGGCGGAGAAAAGGGAGAATATGCGAAAGCTGCTTCAGTATCTTGATAACCTCTTCGAAAAGCTGCCGGAAGAGGTTATTGAGAGATTCTCTCATTCAGAATATTTTGATCTGTATATGAAGATATTCCATGATCTAGGAATTTAGAAGATGGGTTTACTCGAAAAGGCACTGAAATATAAGAAAGACATCAATGATATGGGGAAGGAGACCCTCATTGACAGGATAGCAGGTCCCGCTGAAACCGAGGTGCTTGCTTATGAGGATTCTCCGCGAGATGAAGATTCGCGGGAGGTTGTGCTCACCGATAATCCGGGAAGCGGCGAGGATACTCCCCCGCAGAATCTTGAGGAAGAGGGAAATCATCATCCGGAGAGTATTGATGGAGATGGCGGTGAAGGCGTCTCATCGGTTGAAGGGGAGCAGAATGCTGAAGAGGATGTAATTGTTACCCTCTCTGAAGAGGATCTCGTTGAGGCTTTTGAGGAGGAGTCAGGTCAGCATGCCACAAGCGATGATCTCTTTCAGCTCCCCGATGTTGATGAGGAATCACCTCTGGAAACGCTGAAAGAGCAGCAGGAGAGTGTCCAAGAAGCTGTGGATGAGGAAATTGCTGCTGGGCGACCGGCGCCACGGGAATATGTTCCGATAGAGGAAGAGCCTTTTGGCCCCGAGGATGAACCGCAGCTTCCCTCACGCGAAGAGGTTTCCGGAGAAGCCGGGCATGCTGCTGGAATAGCATCTTCGTCGAAGATGGTGAAGGAGCCAATTCCTCGCCGGGTTCGGGAGAGCGCGACCGGACGAGAGGAAGCTCGATCGGCAGGGACGGTTGTAAAGAGACCTGATAAGAAATTTCAGGATTTTCTGATGCTCTATGAGATCGGAAAGGAGATAGTAGCAGCGGGAAGCAGGGAGGAGCTGTACGATGTCATTCTCTTCTCGATAATGGGACAGATCGGGGCGGCATCATCTTCGATAATGGTCCCCTCGGAAGATCCGAGACGGTGGAGCATCGTTGATTCCCGGGGAGTCACCGTACGAGATCCCCTTCTGTACTTCAGCACTGAAGACAGTATTTTCCAGAGCGTTATCAGCGGCAGGGAGCTCATTGATATCGAACAGTACAAGGACCTCCCCGAACACCGTGATGAATACTATAAGTTTATCTCCATTGATGCGCGGCTCCTCTCCCCGATGAGCTATGAGGGGGAGATGGTTGGGACAGTCGTGCTCGGCGATAAGATAACCATTGGTGATTATTCAGAAGAGGAGAAGGACTTTATTCAGTCAGTGTGTGAGATAGCGGCGATTGCGCTCAGGAAGATTAACGAGATAGAGAAGCTCACTGATGAGAACAGGCGATATCACGCAGAAATTGAATATGCGAAAGAAATTGAGGCGTTTGTTCATCGACTGGTTGAAGGTGCGAATATTCGCGGTCTCAGCGAAACCATTCGTGAATATTTCGAGCAGCTGGGCATCAGCAGTTACGCGCTGTTTTTGAGATCTGAGGATGGAAGCGAGTTTATTCCCCTTGTTGTCGAGGAGCAGGACTACCTCGCTCTGAAGGAGTCGGGTTTTAGCGTGCAGGATGATCACCCCTTTATCGGCTATGCCGTTGAACATGCCCAGACAACCATGATTGACTTTGAGAAGGTTGTTGAAATTCATGAGCTCTTCGACGATCGTATCCTCAAGAAGATTTCGATCTTCTGGTTATATCCTTTCACGGTGGGGATGACGCTCATCGGTTTTCTCATTATTTTCAGGATCGATGATACCGGGAGAGAGGAGGAGATAGAGAGCAAGCTCAGGCGTCTCTCTGAAGGCATGTTCACCTCGATACTGACGGTTCGCCGGTATGACACTGAAGAGTTACGGCATATTAACACGGTTGATGTGGTGCTCAGGAGAGCAGAAGAGGCGCTGGAGAATGCGAAGAATTTGAGAATGCCGTTGACACTGATGTTCTTTTCTATAAAGAATTTCAAGCGCTATTACAGCCTCTACGGGTATCATGAAGCGACGAAGCTCATCCAGTTTATCGAAGAGACAATCATCGGTCGGTTATCAACGCATGATTTCTCTGCGAGAGTGGACAGGAATAAGATACTTATCGTTCTCCCCGGTAAGAACAAAAAATATGCAGTCCCGCTCGCCAATGCGATTCGGAATGAGGTTCTTCAGGGATTCAAGAAAAAGGAGATGCAGCTCCTGATCACCTTTCTCACCGCTGAATACCCTGAGGACGGTGAGGACCTCTATGCGCTCCTCGATGCAATTGATTGAGGGATGCGCACCTTTGACGGTAAAAAATCTGATAGAACAACTCATCCGTGATGAGCAGCGTACCGCGCGGTTGACGGATGCTTGACCGGTGCTTATGGTCGGAGGAAGATCCCGGGGTTAACGGCACGGGATTTCTTTCGAACCTCGAAGTGAAGGTGGGGCCCGGTTGATCTCCCGGTATTGCCCGAGAGAGCAATGGGCTGGCCCCGTTTCACAACGGTGCCCTTTCTAACGAGAGTCCTGCTGAGATGACCGTAATAGCTGTAGTACTGGTGATGATGTTTTATGATGACGAGCAGGCCATAATTTCCACTGTACCCGGCGAACTGAACTTTTCCGCTTCTTGCAGCGTATATTCTGGTTCCGACGGGACACGCAAAATCGATTCCGCTGTGAAACGAAATGGTCTTTTTAAAGGGATCGAGCCTGTTGCCGAATCCTGATGTCCGTCGTCCCGCCTTCAGCGGTAAGGCAAACCCGGTTCCAAGGAAGAGTGATCGCTCGAGACGAGAGATCTCACCGTTCGGAATAAAGAGATATCGCTTTGTTCCGGAGAAAACATGATTGATTGTTTTGACGTACGAGGGGTGTATCCGATACCGGGAGCAGACTTCATCAACTGATTTCCCCCTTTTATTGTCATGGATGATGCCGCGCATATTGGGGATGTAGAGTACCGTTCCCGGTTGAATGTCTCGTGGAGATGAAAGATTATTGAGTGACATGAGTGTGTCGATATTCTGGGATGTTCGCGCAAGTATTTTCCAGAAATTTTCATTTTTTTTGACCGTATACTTATAGAATTCCAGGCTCGGGAGCTCATGGGGATCCCTTCTGCTCTTCGTCGTGTAAATTGTTTTGCGAACATCTTTCCGCAAATTCTTTATCTGATCACTGTGCAGACTGATGCTCTGCAGGATTTGGATTTTCGTTGATTCTGAAGAGAGCCCGTCGGTTGCGCTGATGACTGTAAGTATAAGTATCAGGATAACGGAGAGATGATATGTTCTCTGAAAGGAGGATCTTCTGTTCATACGATGTGCCAATAAAACGGGGTGTCGGTATGTATTATTAATTAACATGGATCGTCGGATCAGAAGTACAGGCATTAATTTCAATTATAGAACGAGCTTTGTCCGAAGCGCCTTTTCAGTGCCCCTTCCCATTAATAGTATCGTCAAAAGGGACATAAGTTTTAGCGATTCCTTGTCGATTAACATCGATCTTTGTTTGGTTTAAATTATATTTTTATTGAAATTTATAGGTGGATATGATAAGTAAACACCGGCTTACGTGATAGTGCATTAAGCGGTTGTGTTCACCGCATCGGTGGGTGACAGGGGTGGAATACGATTATTTTCGGTGATTTTTCTTTATCAGGACGGAAAATGGACGAGAAAGAAGAACAGGCACGGAAGGTTGTCAAGTCTATCAAGGTTTTAGAAGGGGTTTTAAAAACGAGCCCGAATCCGACACAGCGCGCGCGGGTCAAGCGGGAAATTGACAGGCTCAGAAAGATGCTGCAGGAGATGTATCCTGATGAGAACATTGAGGAGATTGAAGAGAGCATCTATGACGAGATGACGGCTGATGATGATATCGATGAAAATAGTTTTGCGGGCTACGAGTATCTCAAGGACGTTGAAATTGAGCGAATATCACCCTATCGGGATGATAGCGAAATCAATGAGGCGGGAAGTATTTTGAAATACTTTCAGGAGAGGATATGGGGAGTTATATCGGATCAGCATACCAAGCTGGATTTTTCGAATTCCGGAGAACGGGATACGCTGTATCGAATGCTCGATCAGTGTGACCGGGCATTCAAGCTCTTCAGTCAAACCATTGATGATATCGATCGAACAAAATCCTCCGAACATATCAATCAGCTTCAATTGATGAGAGTGAAGCAGGGAAGGATTTTCCTGTTGACGCTCTATGATTTCTTCAAAAAAGCTCGACAATTCGTTTCGAATCTCGTATCTGATGCGGAGTTCGGCGGGACCATGATCCTGAATCCGGACGAGCAGGTTGTCTACGCGGGATATGAGGAGAACAAAACCTTCGAGAACTGGGAGGTTGTTGAATCGCTGAAATATATGAAGAATTTTTTTGATGATGTTCTCCAGGTGATTAAGGTTCCTGATGTTGATAAGTTTTGAATATGTACTGGCATCGGGATAAGGATGTTCTCTTCTTAAAGAAATCACACAGGATAAGAAAATAATAAGCGGAGCAATTACCATTAATTCTAAATACAATTGAAGAGGGGGAGCAGGCACAACACATTAATGGTTTTTCGAAGCCCCCTTATTTGAAAAGAGTGATGCAATGGCGTAAAGGACGTGCTCAATGAATGAAAATATTATTTTAAGGTAATAAGAGGTAAAAATGGCAATAACGAAAGCTGGCGGTGATGTCTCGAACAATGTTATCGGTGAGAACTCCTATTTTACGGGGAGGTTCCATATCAATGGTTCCTTGCGAATCGATGGGAGATTTGAGGGAAAGTACCTTCAGGCTGATCAACTCTATGTCGGTCAGAATGGAAAAATAAATACGAATATTAATGCCGTTTCGGTTATTGTTGAAGGCTTGATTATCGGAAATATCAATGCGACGAATCGAGTATTGCTGATGCCGACCGCCAAGATTCTCGGTGATATAAAAACGCCCGAACTGATAATTCAGAACGGGGTGATTCTCGAGGGGAGATGTACCATCTCCAATGATCTCAAGTCATCGGCAAAGAATCTTATCGAGGCTGAGTACGACAAGAATAAGATAATTCCTCAGGAATTCCTTAGTGCACAGTGATATTGTTCTGGGAATTACTATCGGCGATCCTGCCGGTATCGGTCCAGAAGTAACACTAAAAGCGCTCACCGCTGCGCCTCAACTTGGCATAATCCCCGTCGTCATTGCCCGACGGGCAGTTCTTGAAGCACATTATTCCGATCTGCTTGCCGGGTTCACCATCCTCTCGGGAAAGTCGCAGCTTCAGGATCTGGTTTCGGGCAATTCCTATCTCTACGACGTAGATGCTGACTGGCCGATACCCGCTCCGGGAGCGGGAAGCGTTCATACCGGCGCCGAATCGAAGGCGTATATTGATGCCGCAATTGACCTCGTGCGGTCGAATGCTCTTGAGGCAATGGTTACCGGGCCGGTCAGCAAGGGATTCATTGAGAAATCGGGGACGCCCTTCACCGGTCATACCGAGTACATCGCTGAGCGGCTCAGTGAATCCCATCCTGTTATGATGATGTATTCACGCCGGTATCGGGTTATCCTGGTTACCACACATCTTTCCCTTGAAGTCGTTTCAAAGCGGATTGATGTCGAAGGGATATACCGGACGATTCGAACCGGTTATCGGGCACTCTCGTTCATTGATGAGGGACCGGTGCGGATGGCGATAGCCGGTCTTGACCCCCATTGCGGCGATGACGGAACTATCGGTGACTTTGATAAACGGTGCACCGCGGTTGCCGTTGAGCGTGCACGGGGGGCTGGCATCGATATTGATGGACCCGTTGCGGCTGACACCCTCTTTATGCCTGAACGGTGGAAGCAGTATAATCTTGTCGTGGCGCATTATCACGATCAGGGGCTCATCCCCTTCAAGATGGTGGCTTTCAGACGTGGGGTAAATGTGACGCTGGGACTGTCGATCACGAGGACGTCTGTGGATCACGGCACGGCGTACGATATTGCGGGGCGGGGGATTGCCCGTTTCTCGAGTATGGTCGAAGCGATCAAACTCGCCGCTGTGCTGGTGGGGAAGAAACGCTAGCGGAGTGACCTTCTGAGCTCAGTGATAAAGTTCCCGATAATCTCACCTTTTGATCTGCCGGACGCTTTAAGAAAGAAAACGTCTTTGAGCCTATAATCCTCACGTATCTTGATCAGTGCCTCAATGCTTCCGCTGGTCCTCCTGACGGTAATTGTTTCACGTGAGCTGTTTGAGAGGGTGAATATCTCCTTTCCCGATGAATAGCTAAGTATGAGGACCTCAATGTTATTCCCGTCGGATGGAGCGGATTCCTGTTTCAGCCTGCCGTCAAAGTCGCTGGTTCTGATTGATAGTCCCGGTGCAACAGAGATGGTTATATGCCGATGCTGCGAGAGTATAACGGGAGCGGTGCAGGAGAGAGTGATGATCAGCGCGGAGCAGGCAATATGTCGCATGGTGTGTTTCATGGATTCGGGAGAGCCGACGTGATGCTGTTTTATCCTTTTGAACGTACGGGAATCATATCTCATAATGATGTGTGCTATTTCATATCAGCAGGGAGCCTGAGTTTGCCCTTGCGCACTGAATTATTATTGAAAATAAAATCCTTTTCCCCGATAATAAGTACCGTAGTGTGGGAGAAGTATTTAATTCTGTGCAGATTTTATGTCCATTATCAAGAATAAATTGCATTTACAGGGAATTTCTCGGTTCAGCGGTGTCGGTGCATAGGATGTGCGGTCGGCCAGAGGCAAAGTGAATCTGCTCGTTACGGCATAGGGGTGAGATACTAGTTATGGAAAAGGCACTTTTGATTAAATCGGTTTTTATGTTTGTTGTCATCTGGGGCTTCAGCGTTGCGCTTCTCTGGTTCAGGCCGAGGATTGAACTGTTCTGGAAGATAATCGCAACGGTTATTTTCGCCTTTTATGTCTGGTTCTTCTTTGATGAGATTTCAAGGGGATACCTTTCGTTCATCTCTGACTGGTACCTGGTGAGCGTTGATTTTCTCAAGGAGCTTATCGCCCTGGTTTTTGTGAACCTCTTCTTTCTCTGGCCCGTATCACTTATTATAATCTTTTACAAAGCCAATGAGGTCGGAGCCGAGAAGCTTTTGAAGTTCATGTGCATTCTGACCCTTGCTCTCTGGGTTGTCTTTGTGATGTATGTCTACTATAATAAGGGGATCGACGAGTTTCTCTACGACAAGCTCAAGGAGATGATTCCGGGCACCCGATAGATAATTGCCATGATTTCACATTGCCTTCCGGCTGAAACGGGAACTGAGAAATGGTGTTGGCGCATCGTCCCATGTTTCCTCATAATCTTCATGATCACCACTTCTCTCCGAGCACGTGAAAATTCGACCGAGCTCTATAAAAAGGGAGCAGCATTGGCGCTGAGTGGAGATATCAATGCGGCCATCGAGATATTCAGGAGGGTTGTGGCGATAAGTCCCGAATATACGCTGGGTCATTACGGCCTGGGGAAGGCGCTCCTCTATACGGATGGGGGAGTTGAAGATGCTGTGCTGCATCTGCGAAAAGCGGTGACGCTCGACAGACGGTTTGCCAAGGGATACTTCTATCTCGGCATGGGGCTCATGCTGAGCAGGCGATATGTACTTGCACTGCATGCCTTCGAAAAGGCATATCGATATGATACTTCTATCATTGAAGCGCTCTATAACAGTGCGGTGATATATGATCTTCTGCAGAAGAGAAGAAGGGCGCAGTGGTACTACGACGAGTATCTGTATATGAAAAAAAAGGGAAGGATGGACATTCTCTTTTAAGCAGAACAACACCCCGTTTCCGGGGTGTTGTTCTGTGCGGTTTATCTACTTCTTGGTAACAGTATCTATCGTTGTCTCAGGAGGTATGATATCGACATAAACGACGAGTGACGCGACGCTCGAGGTGTTGCCGACCTTATCGACCGCTTTTGCCTCAATCTTGTGCTCGCCGTTGGTCTTGAATACGATCTCCTTTGCGTAGGTGTTGAAATCACCTCTGCCGTCAATCCGATAGAGTATTGCATCGACACCCGAGTCGGCATCAGTGGCGGCAATGGTGTATTTCACGTCACTTGATGCATATTTCTTGGCATCGATCTCTTTGATTTCCTTGTCCGCCTTTATCTCAACAGCCGGCGCAACGTTATCGGATGACAGTTTTACACTCTCATCGGTTAGTTCGACCGGATTTCCCGCCTCATCGAATATCTTCATCATGAATTTCTCGTTGAGGTTATTCACGTTATCCAGTGCACGTACTTTCAGATCAAACTCGCCGCTTGCGGGAATGGAAAAGGGACCGACATACTCGCTGTAGTTGGTGCCGTTGACCGAGTATTCAATCTTATTCACCCCTGATGAGGTATCCTTTGCTTCAATAGACAGCTTGAAATCTTTTGAGATATAGGTCTTGTCGTTTATCTTCAGCACCGGCTTGTTCGAGCTTACGGTAATCGCCGGCGGGGTGTTGTCAACCGTGACCTTATAGCTCTTCGCATCTTCAATATTTCCGATCTTGTCGATGCTGTAGTATGCGATAAGGTGCGTTCCCTCGTCAGCCAGTGAGAAGGGCCCCTCATAGACTTTCACCTCTCCCTCATTGATCTTGTATTCAATCTTGTCGGTAAAGAGGTTGTCTTTTGATGTGAGCTTGAACTGCACCTGTGAATTGACAAAGGTTGTTTTGCCGTCAAAGTATACCTTTGCCTCGGCAACGACTTTGATCGGTTCGACCTCGGCCTCCTTCTTGGCCTCCTTGAGGTCCTCGTCGGACTTCTCTTCTACCTTTTTATCTTCACCGGTGACGGGCTCATCCTGCGAGAATGACAGATCGGTAAAGAGGATTGCCACACCCAAGCATAAGAGCACTATCATTAATCTCTTAAGCATATATACCCTCCATTATTACATTGATTATTTTGTGCAGAAATTTTTCTATTCACATATGTGTAAGTACAGAATGATAATATTAAAAAATTTTTTTTTATTGTCAATATATATTTATCTTATTTTAATATAAAACAGTATTTTTTTGTCCTGTGAAAAAGGCATGAACAACAGCATCGCTCTTATCCGGCAGGGGGACGCGCCGTTGTATTCTATCAGAGTGCAATTGAATTGTGATTACGATTTCCTGACTGTGCGTTTCTGATGAGCAGCTATGATTGCAATTGTAAGAAAAAAGAGAACCAGCGGTTTCCCCGATATATTCATCTGGATTATCATCGCCTGTTTCGGTATCGCACACTGCTCAACTGAAAGCAGCATCAGGCGGGAACGAATTGATTCGGCCTTTACCGTGCTCCTGCGGGATGTGCGGAGGCATTCGGACTATCCCCTGGTTTTGAAGGAGAGACGGATCGGGCGGACGGGGTATTTTTATCTGATCGATTCTGGGGGCAGAATCCTCTACCATCCCGAGGAGGCGCTGATCGGGTTGAGCTTCAGGGATAATCCCTTTATCAGGAAGCTGCTGGAGAAGCGTTCCGGCTGTTTTGAGCAGCTCATTGAGGGGCAGAACAGGATTATCCTCTTCAGAAGTGTCGATGCGCATCGGGTACTTTGCTTGAGCATACTGTCGAGCGAGGTCGATTCCGCGGCACTGAACTGTGAGCAGTTTGAATAATGACGCTCCCCGTTTGACAGGACGGCATGGATGCGCTGCTGCTCATTCTGAGAGAAGCAGATTGGTCGTATTGAGTATCGAGCGGATAATCTCCCGATATCGTGCATTCGTCCCGGTAAGGGGAATGCCGTATTCCACCCTGAACCGATTCACGTACTTCTTCCTTTTGACCTCGAGGAGATAGAATCCGTTCGGTGAATTCTCCCGATAATAATCGTGCAGCGTCCAGATCCCCTTCTCGCTCACCGTTCCGATGAGGGCCAGGTAGATTTTCCGGGGAATGGCAATCTTCCTGTTTCGCCCCCGGTACCGGTCAACCGTCAGGAGCGTTCGTTCGCCTCTTCTTTCAATTGTCAGTGACCATTCGCGAATCGAGAGGGGAAACGAGTAGTATGCCAGCGAGAGTGAAAAATCGATCTCTGTTGCAAGGAGTGAGAGTATCGTCAGAAAACCGAGGAGTGCTTTCATGGGCGTTTACCGCTGTGCTGTGTTGCGCTGTCGCTTCACGGATGAGCCCCCGTGAGATCTTAAAAATAGTTAATCTCCTCGTCGCAGTACGGAGACATGAAGTAGAGGCTCAACGCTGTAATGATTATCGAATGGTTGAGTACATTTTCTTTAATCATGCGCAGGACATCGGAAAGGGGGTGCAGCTGTATCTCGATGTTTTCGGCGCTGTCCAGGTTCTGTTCGGCAACCCTCCGGCATCCCCGTGCGAGAAAGAAGTAGATTGAGTTGCTCATTATTGATGGATTTGCCGTGAGCTTCTTGAGCAGAATCATCTCCTTCGGTGCATACCCTGTTTCTTCGAGCAGCTCCCGTTCTGCTGCACGCTCCGGCTTCTCATCTCCTTCGATGAGCCCTGCAGGTGTTTCAACGGTTATCTCGTCAGTCCCAAGACGGTGCTGCCGTATCAGGATAAAGCGGTTGTCGTCGGTCAGGGGAACGATGTTGATCCAGTCAGATGTATTGATAATGGCAAAGTTGTGCGTTATCTTCTTTTCGGGATGGTAGCACTCCAGCTCCTCCATGGTGAATATTCTTCTGTTGAGAAGTTCTCTTCTGCTGTTGATAATCCATTTCTTCATGTGTTCTCTCCTCCGCATCGACTCCCGGTGAGCTCAACCCGATGAATGGTCGTACCAAAAGCGATGCGGGGCATAATTGCAAGTGTATTCTCGTCTCCGGTGAAAATTTTTCATTCACCGCACAATTCCGTGATTGGAAAGTCAGTGCAGCCGAACTCATCATCACTGCGAGAGGTAAAGCGCCGCTTCACGGAATTAGTAATTGACTTTCATTAATGAGTGATTATGTTGTATATACGTTCTCCCTGACAGAAGGGGGGCGAATGGCTATCGGGGAATATAACGGTGAACGGTATCGGCAGAGTGCGGGCACTGGTCCTGTGCGGTATACTCCTTCTCCTCTCGCACGAGGCGGTTTTTTCGCAGGAGCAGTTCCTCATCGCCTCCTTCTCAACATCGGTTCAGGATCAGGATGAGAGTGTGAAGCAGAACATGCTCCTGGGCTGTATGAAGATCAACGGCTCTCGCATTGCTCACGGGTCCATCTTCTCCTTCAATGATGTGGTTGGTGAAGGATCGGCAAAAAACGGCTACGTGATGGGACGGGTCCTCTACCGGGACGAGGTCCGTTTCGAGCCCGGCGGGGGGCTCTGCCAGCTCTCCTCAACGGTATTTAACGCGCTCCTGCTTGCGGGATTCACCATCATTGAGCGTCATCGGCACTATCAACCGGTTACCTACGTGCCCTACGGCCTTGATGCAACCATCAAGTATGGCAAGAAGAATCTGAGAATGAAGAACGTCTCGGGGCAGACGGTTCGTATCGAAGCGACGATAAATGACAAAACACTCACCGTGAAGATTCTGGGATACCGGCCGCTTGACTGCCGATACGAGGTGTACACCGAGGTTGAGGATATAGAGATACCATTTCAGGAGGATCGCGATCGGATCAGAAATGGCATCTCGGTATATGTGTACCGGCGGAAGTTCTCGGGGCAGAAGCTTCTGGAGAGCTTTCTGCTCTATAAGGATTTTTATCCGGCAGTATATATCCGATAGCGATTGGCCGGTGCGACTTTTCGCCAAAAATCCGGTAGCGGAATGAAAGCGGCTTTCTGAATGATTGATCCGTTTCGGGAGCGAGGAATTGTACAGGATACCATTGAAATTTGTTCTACTCGCACTCGTGTTCCTCCTCCCCCTCTCCTCGTTCCCGTCGGGGGAGCTCATGGAAGAGTGGATTCTCTTTTCCCGATCGGAGCGATCGGAAAGTCTCATTGCATGGCTCAGGTGCCTAATGCGCGAGGAGCTGCTCGGCGAAACCTGTGTCAGTTCCCGTTTACCGGAATGTCCCCCCTTTTACGGGAGGTTTGGATTATTCGTAACGCTCAAGAAGAAACGGCAGGTGCGAGGGTGTTACGGTGCTTTCGATCACCGCTCGGAGAGCATCGAGGCGGTGCTGGGCGAATATCTGCGCGGAGCGCTCCGAAGCGATCCGAGATATGCTCCGGTTGACGTAGCAGAGTATGATGATATTGGGATTATCGTAACGGTCGCCGGATCCCCTTTCCCCGTGAGTGATTTAAATGTGCTTGATATTTCGCAGTACGGCGTTATCGTTACCCGTGAAGACAATTCACGCATTGTCATCGTGCCCGCCGAGGTGCGAAGCACCGATTATTTGAAGAGGATATTGCCGAAACGAGGGATTATTCAGATTGCGGGTTTCAGGGCGGTCACGATATCGGCCCGAAGGCATAACCGGGTATCACGCGAGCAACGCTGAGTTACACTAAAGGAGGTGCCATGCGGAACGCATTGGGAATAGCCGTTGTTATGGCAGTATTCTTTTCCATGGCCTGTTCTTCACTGACCAAACACCTCGCCAACGGGCGGACCGTCTACGGAGAGACCGATCGGGAGGCGCTCGAGGAAAAGGATTATATTGAGGGATATGTCCTCGATTCGAAGACGAAGAAGGGCATCGAAGGTGCAATTGTTGAGGTGAAGAATGCCAATATGGGCGTTGGCTACTATCGATTGACGACCGATAGCGACGGATATTTCAGGATTGATGATTTCATCAAGCATATACGGTATGCCATCGAGGTTGTTGCCGACGGGTACGTGACCTCTATCTCAACCGAAAAGATACGGGGCGGAAAATACACCGTCTATCTGGACCGGGAGGGTATTCTCACCGGCACGGTACGAGATTCATCGGGACAACCGCTGAAGGGAGTTGAGATCAGACTGAAGGGCGACTTCGGGCACATGGCGAGAACGGACGCTGTCACGCATATGACCGACGGGAGCGGACGGTATCGATTCGATAAACTGAAGGAGGCCGCCTATACGGTGACCTTCCGGGGAGCGGGATATATAACCGAGACAGCCCGGATAAAGAAGATAAAATCGGGCGAGACCTTCACGCTCCCGATGATGATGCTCAAACCGTCAACGATAGCCGGAACGGTTGTGATTCAGGGTATTAAAACACCCGCAATAAATGTCGATATCACCCTGAAGGGGAGAACGACCCATTCAACCAGCACTTTTCAGGATGGCAGTTATTTCATCACCGATATCAAGCCCGGGTATTACAAAATACATCTCTCTCACCGGGGATTTTATAAATTTGTTACCGGCACCATTCGTATCAGGGAGGGGATGAAACGCGAGAATTACAATTTCACGGTGCGTCCCAAGCCTCCCAAGGTCTCGGTGTACGCGTACCGGTATACCTTTTCGCCGGGGACGAAGGTTGCCTTCAATATCAGGACATTCCGCCTCGAGAAGGTGCGGATGCGGATATACAGCGTTCCCATGGGTCTCCTCCTGAACGGGAGGACCGATCCGAACAGGATACGCCCTGCCGATGCCGGACTGAGGGTGGTCGATCAATGGGATGAAGCGGTGCGGAACTTCAAGCCCTACGAGTGGCGGTATTCTTCAATCGGTGCGCGGAAACCGCTCTCGACCGGCGGCTACTGCATTGAGATTCTGGGTGCGGGGAAAACCTATGATCGGAAATTCTTCACCGTAACCTCCGTGGGCGTGGTGGTGAAGCGCTCGAGGGATTCAATTTTTGCCTATGTGACCGATCTGGTGAGTAACAGACCCGTTGCGGGAGCGCAGATAGTCGTGTTTGACAACACGCCGAAGAAAAAGGAATATCGGCAGTCGAACACACCGCATAAGCCGCCGGAGCGAATAGAGGATCTGCCGGTGAAGATTATATCCACGGGGAAGACCGATTCGAACGGAATCTATCATCTTCGAAAGCGGAGCACTCTCCACCTCTCCCTGCTCGCGATACACCCGGACCGGAGTTATGCCTTCTGCAGTACGGGACACCCCTATGTTTTCAAGAGCGAACTGAACAAGTATTTCATCTACACCGATCGGCCGGTCTATCGCGCCGGAGATACGGTCTTTTACAAGATTGTCGGAAAGAGCCGGGGGAAGCGATTCACGCCGATCAGGAACCGGCGGCTCAACTATCAGATCAGCAATATCGACTTTGACGAAGGCGTCGATGACGGCGAGCTGCTGCTCGATGCCTGGGGAACCGGTCACGGGAAGCTGAAGCTCGCTGCCGATACTCATCTCGGCACCTACGAGCTGCGGGTTGGCGAGGACCCGGACAACCTCTACGGCGTTGGGCGGTTCTACGTCGAACAGTATCGGAAGCCGGAGTTTACCATTGAGATCACCCCTTCCCGTGACTACTACGTGAACGGAGACACGGCCGAGTTCAAGGTGGAGGCGAAGTACTTCTTCGGCGCGCCCCTCAAGGGAGCGCTGCTCCGGTATCGATTCTACGAGACGAAGCTCCGGGATACCGATACGGTGTACTGGTGGGAGGAGGACTACGGAAGTACCAGCTATTTTAATCGGATAAAGCTTGAGGGGGAGAAGTATGCCGATGACAGCGGCATCACCGTGCTGCGGATTCACTGCGGCGATTATCCCTATGATCGCGAGATAACCCTTGAGGTAACGGCTGTCGACAAGTCCAATGTGAGCATCACCTCACGGAAAGGCGTCACGGTTGGCAGGGGTGCCTTTTATATCAAAATAAATCCGCGCAAGAACTTCTTCGCCGATGACGAGAAGAAGCGGGTTGCAATAAAAACCATCACCTACAGTGGAAAACCCGTTCGGACGAAGGTTCGGGTACAGCTCTTTCGGTACATCTGGAAGCCGTGGGAGCGGGTGTACGTTCACAGCGAAAAACCGCTTTTCGAACGGGAGGTTAACACCACCGAGAAGGGATTGTATACGCTGGAGCTTCCGAAGAAGTTTGATGTCTACGGCGAGTTTGATATCGTCGCCACTGCCCGGGACAGCCGGGACAATGCCATAACGGCATCACGGGTCCTGTGGATTTACAGCCGCTCGGGGGCGCGGGTTGCATCGCGCTTCAAGAATCTCGAGCTGACCGTCAACAGGAGCAGGCTCACCCGGGCGGGGGATATCACCTGCCTGCTGAAGAGCCGGTTTTCCGATGCCTCCGTGTGCCTGACGCTCGAGGGACGGGATATCTACGAGTCGCGGGTTGTCAGGATGGCGGGGAATATCATGCCGGTTACCATGCGCATCAAGTCCGATTATGCGCCCAATCTGTTCATCACGGCAACCATGCAGCGGAAACGGGCGCTCTTTACCACCTCAACGGAGATCACCCTTCCCAATCCCGATACCTCCCTCAGCATCGGCATTCGAACCGACAAGAAGCAGTATCTTCCCGGCGAGAAGGCGCGGGTTACCATGAAGGTGACCGACGAGAAGGGGAAGCCGGTGCAGGCCGATCTCTCCCTCGGTGGCGTGGATGAGGCAATATATCAGATCAGGCCGGATCACACTCCCCGCATGGTGGACTTCTTCTACTCGAAGATATCCAACTGGGTGATGACGAATTACTCCTACCCGATAACGCTGCTGGCGGGCATGAGCAAGGAGAAGAAGGTCAAGGTCCGGGAGAAGTTCAGAGATACGGCGTACTGGAACCCGACGATTCGAACCGGACAGGACGGCACCGCGAAGATTGCCTTCACCCTCCCGGACAACCTGACCACCTGGCGGCTCACCGTCCGCGGCCATGACATTCAGGGACGGGTCGGAGAGAAGCGGGAGAAGTTCCTCGTGACGCAGGATCTCATTGCACGGATTGGAAAGCCGCGTTTTCTCATCGAGGGCGATACGCTCGGCCTGATAGGGATTGTGAACAGCAACACCACGCGGGGACTCAAGCGGGTCGAAACCGACTTCAGGGTAGATGAGAAACCGGTGAAGCCCGATACGACGATCGCCATCAGCCTTCCCCCCTACGGATCGGCGCGCTGCTACTATACCGTGAAAGTCCCCGAGAAGGAGCAGGTGAAGGTCTTCTTCAAGGCGGTTGCCGACAGGGATGCGAAGGATGCCCTCAGGGTCGGCATTCCCGTTGAGAGCAGGGGGGTGGCCTTCAAGCTCTACTCGGTCGGTGATATGGCGCAGAACAAGCGGGTCGTGCTCGAGCCGATCGGGGATACCGAGGATTTTGACTTCAAGCCGCAGGAGCTCGTTATTTCGCTGCATCCCAGCCCCATCTCCCGGATGGTGAAGGCGACGAAGTTTCTCGCCGAGTATCCCTACGGATGCATCGAGCAGGTTATCAATAAATTCATGCCGAATCTCGTCCTGAAAGAGCTGCTCAAGAAGCAGGGGCTCGAGGGCCTCATACAGGATAAGAAGCTGGACGATAAGGTGCGGGCAGGCATTGATCGCATTCAGAACTATCAGAACGACGACGGAACCTGGGGATGGTTCTACGGCGGTCGGGGGAACGAGTTTATCACCGGATATGTCCTCATCGCCCTGCACCGGGCACACCGGCTGGGATTCGTCATTGATGAGCAGCGGGTCAGGAGGGGGCTTGAGGCGATTTCGAAAATGTTCTCCGCGACGCAGAAGATGGAAGGAGATGCGAAGGCCTATCTCCTCTATGTCTCTGCGCTGTGGATGCAGTGGAACCGGCAGGCCTTTGCCGACCTTGTCAAGGAGAAGGAGCTCAATCCCTATAAGCTGGCCTTCATGGTGCGCGCCATCTCGCAGTTGAAGCGCCTCCTGAACGTAAAGAAGGAGATACGGGAAGAGGTGGTGCCGCTGCTGCCGAAGTATCTGTCCATGCTCAAGGAGATGCAGAAGCGGGACAGCAGGGGCATCTACTGGGAGAGCAGCGCCGGTCAGCGCTTTCGCTGGCAGGGCGGCAGGACCGAGATATCGGCCCATGTGCTCTCCTCGCTGATAGATTCGGGAGACCGATCACCCCTCCTCAGCCAGCTGGTGAGCTCAATCACGAAGCGGGGCCGGGGAGATGCCTGGAACTCGACGAAGGAGACGGCAACGGTCTTCTTCGCCCTCTGCAACTATCTTGATACGATCGGGGGTGATATGTCCGGCACCGGGACGGTGCATTTCGATATGGGAGGAGAGCGGGTCAGCAGTATAACCTACGATGTGCGCGATACGAAGAAGATAGAAGAGCTCACCAGGAAGATCGAGATCAAGAGGGAGAAGATACAGCAACAGTACGTGGTGCTGGCGTCCGGTAAAGCGGGCGCCGACGTGAGCTTCGACCTCACCCTGAAGGGGAATCTCTCCTTCAAAGAGAAGGGACTGCTCTCATTCCTCACCTCCCCGGAGCGGAGCCTTCGCTCCCTTGAGAACGGCATCGGGCTGGTGCGGCGATTCTATACGGTGACACGGGTGCGGGACGTGAACAACAATGAGTACATCGTGCCGCAGGATCTGTCGGGAAAGAATCGGATTCGCATCGGCGATGAGATACTGGTGAAGGTGAAGTTCAGGGCGCAGGATAACTTCGAGTACCTGATACTCGAGGACTATCTCCCCTCGGGCTTCGAGGTGATCAACAAGAATCCTTACGGGGAATATCAGCCCTACGTGCACCTTGAGCGGTGGGATAACCGGATGGTCTATTTCTTTACCAAGCTGAAGAAGAACGAGATTTACGAGGTTGCCTACATACTGCGGGCGGAGCTTCCCGGCGACTTCATGGTGAAGCCGGCACGCATGGAGTGCATGTACGAGCCCTCGATTCAGGGATGGTCGGCGCCGGCGAAATTCACGGTGGAGAAGAAGTAGATTCACTGCCGCGTTCTTTCACTCCGCAAGGGCGGCGGCATGACTGTTCTGAAAAAAGGCACTCTTTTAGAGAAGGCAGGAATCATATCTCCGGCCGGAAACGCGCATGAGAATCGGTCTCGTTGCCCGCAGGATGCGGGAGACAGCTATCGATACAAAGATGAAGATGGCGGACCTTCACTTGTGACGGTCCGTGACAATCTCCCGGAATTCCCTGGCGAAACCCAAACACCGTAGTGTTTCCATAACAGACTTGCAGAGATAACAAGGAGCAGTGAAAATGGAAAAGAACGTATACGAATGGACCGGGAAGGACAGGTGGCTTTATCTTCTTTCGATGATATTCTTTAATATTTTTAAGTCATTCGGTTTATTGCCTTAAAATTTTAGAATTACCTTTCCCCCTCACCCCCCAATTTCTCCTTGCCAATGGGTATACAATAATGTAACGCAATAGTCACCCGCCTGAAAAAATAGCAGCATGGTGAATGGGCCTTCGGCGGGAATTGCCCGGGCCTGTTATCCCCTCACCGGAGGTATCGTAATGAGAAGCATGCGGTTTGCTATAATCACAGTGGTACTTATTTCAGGGGCGCTCCTCTCCCGAAGCACCGCTGCCGGCGGGGATGATCTCAAAAGTAAAATTTACCGGTTTCAGGCGGGTTTAATCGATCGCGAGAAGCATCTCTTCCGGAAAGGAATGGATTTTGATCTGAATGCGCTGAAAAAGGCTGTTATCCTCTTCGGTGTGGAAAACCGGTCGAAGCTGCGGGACGCTTTCGAGAGCGGCATCGATTCGCTTCCGCGCATAAATATTCCCGCCAAATCGGGCTACAATGAGATCTGCGTTGTCGACGCCCCCCTGGAGGGTGATACCGCCCGGACCTTCGAGCTCCTGGGTATTGTCAATCCCGATTTCAGGTTTATCGTGAGAAATTTCACCGCGGTCATGCTCCCGCCGGTACTACACCACCGCGGTATGAGCATCGAGGACTACAGAGGATGGATCGTCTTTTTTAATGTCGCCGAGCCGAAGTGGAGCATCTGCGAGAAGAAACCGGGCACTATCCTCCTCTGCGCCGATTACGGCGATGATATTCTCCTCATCCGCTTGGGGACGGGCCGAATACAGTGGATTCCGGTCGTGGTCGCCTGGTGGCAGAAGAAGGGGGGCGAGTGAGACAGGGGGGATGATCTGGTATTGTCTGAGAAGAGAGCGGAAGCGGCGCACGTGGGAGATATACTCCCGCGGCTGAGCATGGTCTGATCTCATGTCAGTATACCCTCTCCCAGTTCGGGTATGCTCCCCTTTTCGCGGGATTCCTCAACCTCACGCCTTCATAAAGGAGTAGGTTATCCGGTTCTTTCGGGAGAGTTGAAAGAGACCGTCACTGGTGAGCGCCGGTATGATCTCCTCCTCGCGCATGTGATGATCGGAAAACGATATCATTCCCTCCGGGCGCAGCACGCGGTACAGCTCATTCAGGACACGCACGGGATCGCTCAGCATATGAAAGGTATCGTAGAGGAGGACCACGTCTATGGAGGATTTCTCCAGGCCGGTGGCGCAGTCTGAGTGTACGGTTCTGATGTTCGGTATTCGGCGCTTTGCTATTTTCTGGTTCATCCGCTCTATGGCGAGGGGATGAATGTCCAGGGCGTGGACAATGCCGTCGCCGACCAGTTCCGATGCGATAATCGAATAGCTTCCGGTCCCGCAGCCGTAATCGAGCACCCGATATCCCGATTGGATACGGGCTTCCAGTACCTTTCTTTCGGGATTCATCAGCAGGTCCCGAATGGCGAACCCGAATGTCATGATGTTGAAGTGAAGATAGCTCATCGGTTTATGCACGGTGCTCCTCCCTCATTCTGAACGCCTTGAAGCCGTAGTATATCACCGGCAGCTGCGTCGCGGTCCAGATGATGGGGCCGTGAATCTGCTGGCGGTAGAGGGGCGGCTCAACGATGAGCATGGCTATGACATGGGCGATGCAGAGTATCGCGAGAACGGTTCCCAGCAGAGCTGCGGCGAAGAAGGCAAATCGCTTTTTTAGTGCGCACAGGGGGATAAGCGTAAGAGCGAGAATCACCCCCACGGTATGTCTGGTCTCACCGAGGGTCAGGATGTACCCGGCCGGGTCCTGTGAGACGAAGGGGAAGTGCATGATGTCGATGGCGAAGAAGATAATGAAGATGCTGAGGGAAAGACCGGCGATCAAGAGGACATGATAGTTCCCCTCATCGGTGAGCGCTGCTGTCATCGAAGACAGTATCTTCCTTACCGTTCCTGTAGAAGTTCTATTCGATGCGCCTGCCATGATAAACCTCCCGGTTATTAAGTTAATTAGACATTTAGAAATAACTAAATATCATGCTAAAAAATATTATTTACAGTAATCGTTATCCGGACATTCCGAACAGGGGATGTTTTTCGGGCACTTTATGTAGGCCTTTTTAAAGAGCTCGTCCACCTTTTCCCGGTATTCGGAAATTATATCATTGTTGACGGTATAGTATACGTGAAATCCCACCCGATTCGGTTCCAGGATGCCGACATTTTTCAGTGTTTTGATGTGCTGAGATATCGCGGAAGGCGTTATCCCGATTATCTGAGCGAGATCGGCAACGCAGAGGCTCTTTTCATTAGTGGCGAGTATACGTATAATTCTGAGCCTCGTGGTATCTCCCAGGGCCTTGAAGAGATCAGCCATTGTCTTTATCAGTGGAACCATGTTAACTTTTTTAGTAATTAAGATATGTCTTATTATCTAAATAAGGCTATTTCTGTCAATTCTTTTTTTCAGAATCGAGTCATTTTTCCATCTATTATCTATCAATTCAACTTTATTAGTGATAAGAATCCGCCGGCGACTGAGGCGGTGCCCTCTCTTTTATCATTTCTCTGTTGTTGCAGAGAATTAGCATTTACCGGTTTATCAGACGGTATAGTTCCTCGCTTTTTCAAAGGGGATAACAGGTATGGCTCATGTGCTCTTTGCAGCTGAGCGCGGCTTATGCAAATCTTAAGTAAGGGGACATCCTTCCTTCAATTAAGTGCAGTGCGCTCCGACAAGCACGCCCATCAGACATCAATCTGCGGGCGTGTTCTCCTTTCCCTCAATGATATCGCTGTCAGGAGCGTGCTCCCTCCCTACGGCTCTTCGCTCCACAGCTCGATCTTGTGAATACAATAGCCGGTATCCCTTTTCCTGAAGCTGAATATGTACCCGTAATACCCGCTCATCCCGGTCAGTGAGAGGGTGAGCTTCGCCCGGTCGGGAGCGGGCTTCTCGAACCAGTTGTTGTCGAAACCCTCCTTGATGCTCTTGAGGGCATCAACGAGCTCCTTAACACTGAGAAGCTCCTTCGGCTTCAGCGGTCCTCTCGTTTTCGTATCAGTCGTTTCGGAAAAGGCCCGGCTGACGAGTGTACAGCCTCCTTCATCCATGAGGGGCAGAATAGAGTCGCCCGTCCTGAGCGCCGCGATAAGTGACGCCGATCGCTCTTCGAAGGTTTCTCCCTTCTTCAGCGCAACGGCTTCCTCCTCTTTTGCCGGTACCTCCTTCGCTTCTTCTTTCGATTTACAGCCGAAAAGAATGAAGGTGATGATAATAACAGCAGGTATACAGCAAATCTTTTTCATCTTCTGTTCCTCCGTGCTCTTTACGTTTTTAATAATGAAACATTTTCAGAATAGGGATCATTTCACTCTCGTACTATGCGAATATATTACTGTTCGGGATGAAATTGCTTTACGGGCACCTCTTAAAATCATTATTTACATATTAATAATTTTTAGAAGTCCCCTTATGTCAAATATATTTGTATTCGGAATGAACTTTCGGCGCTTCCCCTCCCGACTTTCGCTCTCTTTACAGCAATTTGAAACGTGCAATAATTTTTACGGTTTCACGTCTGCAGAAGAGATTTCATCACTATCGGTGATATATGAAGGAGAGGATTCACCGGGCGGAGGCAGATGGTCACCGTTCTCATAAGTCGTTTCCTGCTGCCTTATCGATAGCGCATGCCGCCTGCTCGGAAGATGCCTGCTGCCGTAGTGCAGTCCCGATGCTTGTCCGGATGAAAATTGCCATCAAAAGGAGAAAATCATGCTTGAGAGAATACCGCACCGTGATGAAGCTATTGTAGGTATCGAGTACACCGCGGAGTACCTGAAGCAGCACAGCGAAAATGTGCGTTCCCGCTACGGTGCTTTTTTAAAAGCGATCAGAAGAGCCGGGAGGGGCGGTCGCTACCTTGAGGTGGGCTCGGGACCTGGGATAGTGACCGCACTGGTTGCCGAAGAGAATCCCGGTATTGTGCTAACTGCGCTGGAGCTCTCTCCAGATATGATCAGCATTGCACGGAACTATGTAGCGGGAAGAGGGCTTGATGGCAGAATAGAATTTCGTGAAGGAAGCGTCAGCGATGGGCGGCGCATCGAGCAGCTGGGGAAATTCGACCTGATCTACTCGTCCTTTTCTCTGCATCACTGGGTCGATCCCGAGCAGTCACTTAAGAGACTCTACAGCGCCCTCGACAACAGAGGAATCATGCTCATTCACGATCTGAAGCGGGTATGGTGGCTCTACTATCTGCCCGCGGGCAACGGCTTCTTCGAATCGATACGGGCCTCCTATACACCTCTGGAGCTCCGGACGATGATGAAGAGACTGAACATAGAGAAGTATGAGATACAAACGCCCTTTCCCTACTTCTGGCAGACGATAGCGATATGGCGTTGAGCAGTGTTCCTCATTAAAAATTAATATTTTTTTTATAAATTATATATTGAGACTCGCAATATAGTGAAGCTGCTGATGGGGAATGCACCTCTCTGACTGTTTCAGCGTGTCGGTGCCCCTTTCGCAAAAAGGTGCTCATTGTCGTATGTAAGCTGCAACCGTCGGTTCTGCTCCATGAATACGTGCATCGATATCGTACTCCTTTTCTTTCTCTATTCTCTCGTCGGTTGGTCGATTGATGTGCTCTTTGTTTCGCTGGAAAAGAAGCGGCTGTACAACTGGAACAGATTTATCGGCCCCTTTAATCCGCTCTACGGAATAGGCGCATTATCGGTACTCTCCTTACACTGGTTTCTCAAATCGATAACAGGCCTCAGCGGTGTATGGTTGCTCCTTGCCTTTGTGATCTCCGCGACCCTCATTGCGTCGATTCTCGAATATCTCACGGGAATTGTCTTTGTGAAATTTTTTCATATGCAAACGTGGGATTACTCGGACAAATCCTTTCATCTCAACGGTCTCATCTGCCCCTTCGTTTCTTGTGCCTGGGGATTCTTCTCCCTTGCTATCGTCTATGGTTTGCAGGATATTTTTTCTCTTTTGCTGCTGACATTCCCTTTGAGAGTTAAATTTACTATTTTTTTTGCACTGTCGATATTCTTTATCTTCGATTTTGCGATTGTTGTCATCGACTTCAATGATCTGAAGCGGGTCATCAGCGTCTATGGCGATGTTCCGATTGAAAGCATCTTTGGAAGGCTTCTCAGACACAAAAAGGTTCTGATGAGAAGCATTCGCGATCTGGAAGAGACTGATTTTAGCAGCAGCGCTCTCTTAAAAGAGAAGGTCGATGTGTATATCGAAAACCTCAAAGCCCGCTGGAATGCGTGATAAAGCGATGAAGCAATGGTACCCTCAAGAACAACAATTGACAAAATGCTGGCCCTGTGATACAGACACCCGAGACGGGATAGTATCCCTCAAAGAATTAGCAGGGTCTGCCGGGCAGAGATATCTTCTCGATTGTGAGGGGATGAGTTTGACGATACCAGGACGATGGATCTTGAAAGATATCGCCGGCATCTCCTCTGAAGGAGAACGATAAGCAGGAGCATACTCGGAGCAGCTTGACGACAGGAGGAGACGTTCATGAATTCTGAAAAGGTATTTTCAACGGCGGTATCTGATACGGTGCTGGCACTGGTTGCGATCTTCGGCTCATCCCTTTTCATGCAGACAGAGATGAACGGCACCGCTGGCATAGGATTTCTGCTCACCGGCCTTGCTGCTCTCTTCGGCACCGTACGGTTCGGATTGTGGCCGCAGGTCAGGGTCTTTCACGAGTTCCTCTCCGCGCTGGCGGGGAACGTGGGGGTTCCCCTTATTGCGGTTGCTTTTTATCATCATTCACTGCCGTTGCCCGGTCTGATACTCATCGGCAGTCTGGTTGCGCTCACCCTGTTACACATCCTCTTCACCGTTATAATTTCCTTTCCCCTTTACGGGATCATTATCGGATCGATTGCAATGCTGGCGATTATCGTTGCCGGAATTCTCGTTATTTGGGAAAACACCGTTGCCGGAATCTTTTCCATCGCCGGATCCATCCTGATTGCAGTTGCGGGCCTGCTTATCAAAACTGAAGGTGAATGGGGGAGCATGAGGCGGGTCGATATCTTCCACTATGCGCTTGCCGTGGCGTATGTTCTCCTGATTATTGCACTGCGGGGAGTGCTCCGTTAGGAATCAACATCGCAGTCCGTATCAGTACAGGGTTCGCACAACGGGACGAACCCGCGTAGCAATTCCCGTTTTGATTGCCGTAGCTCAGCATTCAACTGTGCCATATCATCTTCCTCCTCTCCGTCATGCCGGTAATATGCCTGAGGGCATCCCTGCAGCCATGTCTGGGAGTGGGATTAAATTTAAGTTGAAAGATGAGAGAACTTCCTGTACTGCTGTGCAGGAAACAGGAAGCTCATGCACGCTGTCTTCTCGTACCGGTTGTTCAACTCGCTCATTGCTGTGAAGAGACCCTGATGCGGTTTCTGATGATGATTCTCCCGGAAAGGTGTTGGCACTCTTCAGCAGCGGTTCTGGGGAGGGGAGAGCCGTGCATTCTGATTGAATTTACTGAAGGAGGGGGAAATGGATTATAAGGAATTTTCTGGGAAGCTCATGCGATACCTCATGCCGCAATCCTATCCGCTCGGAGTCAAGATTATTCGGGGGGATGATACAATGCCCGATGACGCGGCAACGCCGGCCAAATTCGGCATCACCATTGCGCTGTGCCAGTGGACGACCCTTGCCCGCCGATGGGGCTGGATAGCGGGAGCGGCGAAAAGCGATATCAGCTGCACTCCCTGCCTGGTGGGCTTCGGCATGAAGCAGCTTCGAGAGCGTGACGATCTCACTCAGTTCATCATGGAGATGGGATATTCGGCATCCCGGGAGATAGCGCGGGCGCTGGCTGAGAAGCTGGAACCGGTTGAGCCCGGCACGGTGAAGGGTGTTCTGTCATTTCCGCTCCACAAAGCTCCGGCGGATCCCGATCTGATACTCATTTACGGCAATCCCGCGCAGATGGCACGTCTCGCGACCGGGTATATGTATCATCATGGCCGTCCCATCTCCTCGGAGACCTATTTCGGGCTCTCCTGCCTCGCTGCGGTGATGCCCTTCTGGAGAGATGAGCCGATCTTTGTGCATCCCGGTCGCGGTGAGCGGATTCTTGCGGGCACCTATGACGATGAGATGCTCTTCACTATGCCGGCGAAATATGCGGAGTCACTTCTGGACGGCCTGGAGAAAACGCATCAGCAGGGGTCGCGCTACCCGTCGCAGAGCTATCTCCTCTATCAGCCGCCGCTCATCCCGCCGATGAAGAATCTCGATGAGAAGCTCGTCGACGAGTAGCGCTTCCGAAGGGGTAGGCGGCGTGCAAAGTTTTTGGATTTCAGGAGGCTTTTAAGATGAGGTGTGCTCATATTAAAGAGAGGAGTGCTGTATATCTCCTCATCGGCTACCTCTTTATTGTCATCGTCTCCCTTTTCCGCTATTTCTTCCCGCTCCCGCTTTTCCGTGACGGGGGAGCATATATTGTCGCGGTCATCTTTTTCCTCTGCGCTTTTTTGATATTTCGTAGCAATTTCACCCTCTTCGTCTCCGCGCTCTTTTTCCTGCTCCTCTATCTCGCCGATCCTCTGATTGCGGTGCAGCAGGAGATACTCCCGTTCTCTTTCCCCGGTGTGCTCTTTGGGATACCGGTCATCGTCTATATGGTAATCGTTCTGTTCTCCCGGAAGTGCAGGCGGGAGGTATCATGGCTGGCACGGGGGAGCCTCGATCGCATATCGGTTATACTCATCCTTGGCATTATTGTCATCAGCGGCGTCGCTCTCATCGGCTGGACAATACTCCTGAAGCCCGATCTGAGCCCGATTCTCTCCACGATGCCGCGGGTTCACCCCGGGCTCCTTATCCTCGGCGGATTCGGATTTGCACTCTCGAATGCCCTCGTGGAAGAGCTTATCTTCCGCGGTATACTCTGGGACGGCCTGAGGAGCCTCCTGCCGGAAATTGCAGCGGTCATCGTTATTCAGTCGGCACTTTTTGGTATCCTGCACTGGAAGGGCTTCCCGAGCGGCATCCTGGGGGTCGCTCTGGTTTTCATCTGGGGGATACTGCTCGGAATTATTCGCCAGAGGACGGGGGGTCTGCTCGCACCGATACTTGCTCATATCGGTGCCGATATGACGATTTTCGGTATTCTCCTGATGATGGTGCAGCAGTAAGCTATTGTGAGGAGCAGACCCGGTTTCTGCCCTGTTCCTTGGCAAGATACAGTGCCTGATCGGCTCCTTCGCGGAGCGTTTTCAGATCATCTGCAGTTTCGGGGAATGAGGCGATTCCCTGGCTGGTGGTCACCTTCGAGAAGGGGCCGTTGCGCCCTTCAAGCACCGTGAGCTCGGAGACCTCCCTGCAGATAGTTCCGGCAATGGTTTTGCACACTTCGTGATCCGTATCGGGCATGAGCACCGTGAATTCATCACCACCGTATCGGGCAATGATGTCGCGCTCGCGGAGATTCCGCTTGAAGACCGCAACAACCTCAAGGAGAAGCTGATCGCCCGTTTCGTGGCCGTAGGCTTCGTTTATCTCCCTGAAGTGATCCAGATCGACCATGATGACCGAGAGGGGCGTTTTACTGCTGCGGGCCGATTCAAAGTAGTCGTTGAATGCATCATCAAGGAAACGCCGGTTATAGCAGCCGGTGAGCTCATCGGTGATTGCCCGTTTCCGGGCATCCTCACCCCATCGGACCATATCGGAGAGGAATTCGCCGGTGCTCCGAAGACGCCGGGCGGTGACGTTCAGCATATGGTACATGATTTTTATTGCAATATCGGGAAAGGTGTTTATTATGTGAAAAAAGTCATCGCGATGTAATCTAAACAAGGTGCTTTTCGATTTCGTGTAGCAGGTTGCCGATCGCGGGGCATCTTCGAAAATAGACATTTCCCCGAAAAAATCACCGCTCCCGAACTCAACGAGCTCCTTCTCTTCACCATCGGGGAGCTTGATGCTGGTTGAAACGGTACCCGATTTTACGATAAAGAGCTCATTCCCCTCATCGCCTTCCCTGAAGAGAATCTCTCCCTTTTCCACCGAAACGGTGTTCAGACAGCTGACAACCTTTTCGATCTCCTCAGCGGTCAGAGTTGAGAAAATATAGACATTCTGCAAGAAACCGGTCTCATCCATGATGTTCTGCTAATCCTGAGGAGTTATTGTACAGCGCGCATCTGATTGCCCCCGCTGTTGCGAGCATCCCTCATGAGCGCATGAGATCGTTCAATGAGGGTGAGATGATCGGCAGCATGTTCGGAATAGGTGGCAATACCGATGCTGACGGTAATGGCACAATGAGACTCGATTTTTCAGCAGTGAGTGCTTATCGCCCTTTGATCTCGGTAATCGAATAATAGTCTGTGTCTCAAGTCCATTATGTGCTGATGTTTATTTTGTGCAAGATAAAAAAAGCATGTATAAACAGCTCCAATTCACCACGATTGACGTGCAATTGGAAGAAAAGGGGTCTTCATCGCCAGAAGCTCTTCATTGAGGATTTTTTTCTTTGATTGGGGAAAAATTAAGTGACATAACAATACGGTTATACTATATTTATCAACTCACAACAGAATTGCTTGCATATATTTACTTTATTTTTTGTCCAGATTCAGTATATTTGTAGAGTAAAGACAGGGGGGTGCGGGTTGTGTTGACACCGAAAAGTAATACCGATGTTAGCGATATAGATTGGAAAAAGATAAACATACTCTCGGACGCGAAACCTGAGATATCTGAGAATGCACTGACGGTGCTTGAGAAAAGATATCTTGTTAAAGATGAGAAGGGAACTGTCATCGAAACGCCGGAGGAGCTGTTCCGTCGAATTGCCATGTTTATCGCATCGGCCGATCTCCTCTATGGCAAGAATAGTGATGAGGTTGATCGCGTTGCCACTGCGTTTTATGAGATAATGGCTCGTCTTGAGTTCATACCGAACAGTCCCACGCTTATGAATGCGGGGAGACCGCTCGGACAGCTCTCGGCATGCTTCGTCCTGCCGGTTGAAGATTCAATGGAAGGTATATTTGATACCGTCAAGCATATGGCTCTCATTCACAAGAGCGGCGGCGGAACCGGATTTTCCTTTTCCCGTCTGAGACCGCAGCTGGATGTAGTCAAGACAACTGCAGGAGTATCCAGCGGCCCCATCTCCTTTATGAAGGTGTTCAACGCTGCCACTGAAACGGTAAAGCAGGGCGGAACAAGACGTGGTGCCAACATGGCGATTCTCAGTGTGAACCATCCCGATATTCTCGAGTTCATTACGGCAAAGAAGGAGAACAGCGATCTCACCAATTTTAACTGCTCTGTCGCGCTTACCGATGATTTCATACATGCTGTAGAGAATGATGAAGAGTATGATCTGATAAATCCGCGAACTGGTCAATCGGTTCGACGCCTCAAGGCGCGTGAGGTGTACCAGCTCATTGTTAAGATGGCATGGAATAACGGCGAGCCGGGTGTTATTTTCATTGATCGCATCAATGAGAAGAACATGTTGAAAAAAGTCGGCCTCATTGAGAGCACCAATCCCTGTGGTGAGCAACCCCTCCTTCCCTATGAATCATGCAATCTCGGCTCAATCAATTTGAGAAAGGTCGTTGTCAGGGATAACGGCCGCTTTACCATCGATTTCGAGCAGCTGAGACGGATTACGCATACAGCTGTTCATTTCCTCGATAATGTTATTGATCTGAACAGGTACCCGCTTCCCGAAATACGGGAGAACACGATGCTCAACCGGAAGATCGGCCTCGGCGTGATGGGCTTTGCTGATATACTGATACTTCTGGGTATCCCCTATGATTCCGAGGAAGCAATAGAGACAGCGGAGCGGGTGATGTCATTCATTCAGGATGAGTCGAAGGCAGCGTCCCGCGAGCTCGCCGAAGAGCGGGGAGCCTTCCTGAATTTTGATCTTTCGGAATATGCAGCGCAGGGGTATCCTCCCATCAGGAATGCGACGACGACAACCATTGCACCGACCGGAACCATCAGTATTATCGCCAATACCTCAAGCGGCATCGAGCCGATATTCGCGCTCGCCTATGTCCGGAATGTTCTTGATGACAGCGCCCTGATAGAAACGAATGCGCTCTTTGAGGAGGAGATTCGTGAACGGGGCATCTACTCTGACGAGCTCATGGAACAGGTGGCGAAAACGGGCTCTATTCATGACAGGGATGACATCCCCGAAGAGGTGCGGCGGCTGTTCGTCACCTCGCACGATATCGATCCCGAGTGGCATATTCGGATTCAGGCTGCGTTTCAAAAATATGTTGATAATGCGGTGTCGAAAACCGTCAACTTTTCCAATCAGGCTACCTTCGAGGATATCGAGAAGGTATATAATCTGGCCTATCAGCTGCACTGCAAGGGAGTAACGGTCTACCGGGATGGCTCGCGCGATATGCAGGTGCTCGAGATTCAGCGAGCGGATGAAAAAGCTCCGACAGATGATGAAGGAGTACAGAAACTGCGTCCCCGCCCGCGCAAGGAGGTGACGTGGGGATCAACCCGAAAGATGGTGACCGGGTGCGGCTCCCTGTACGTTACAATCAATGAGGATGAAGAGGGGCTCTTTGAGGTTTTTGCCACCATGGGGAAGAGCGGTGGCTGTGCGGCCAGTCAGGCCGAGGCAGTGAGCCGGCTCATTTCGCTTTCGCTGAGATGCGGCATCGAGGTTGAACAGATAATCAAGCAGCTGAAAGGCGTTCGATGTCCGAATCAGGCATGGGAGAAGGGGGGGAGGATTTATTCCTGTTCCGATGCCGTTGCAAAGGCCCTTGAGAGGTATATCGGTCGTGATTCGAGAAAGACCGGCACCGATCAGGATGTTGTTAAGAATGTCGCCGAGACAAACGGGAAGAAGAGCGATACCGTTATTGTCGGTGTCTGTCCCGATTGTTACGGACCGCTTGAATTCGAATCTGGCTGTTCAGTATGCAGAATATGCGGGTATTCCCGCTGTGGGTAATCGGCTCCTGACCCTCTTCACAGCGTCATCACAATGCCGAAATCACACCAGAAAGTATTCTTAATACCGTTATTGAGCCGCCTGAAATCGCGATCGAGTGATCTTCCGTAATAAAAGCCTGCAGAGAATGAGAACCGTTCGAGCTCCTGGGCTATCCAGAGGGATACAACGGCATCGCTCCATCCTTCTGCTTCAAAATAGGGGTTATTGTAGTATCCCACCCAGGCGGTAATGGAGAAGGTGAATCCATTGGAGGCGATGATCTCCTGCGAGAGCGAAAGCTTTACGTAATAGTCCTCATTAACCGGCACATCACTCCCGTCACTTCCCTCATATTCTTCAATAAAATAATCGTAGTACACGTGCAGTGCGGGAGAGAGCACTGTTTTAACGCCAATCATGGCAGAACCTTCCCAGTAAGAGGGTTCCGTTGCATCGTGGTCGGTTTCATCGTAATAGGGATACTGCACATACATGATCCCGATGCCGAAGGCCAGGATTTCAGTTTCGCTGGAGAAGGAGAGACCGTAATCCATCTCGGTCTTTGCTTTCGCTTCATCCTCCTCGGCGCTGCTCTCCTTCGATATCCAATCCTCACTGATACCCGCCGCATAGCTGAGTGAGAAGGCGCCAATCTCCAGGGATATTCCTGGCCAGAGGACACCAACACCATCATCATTGATCTGTACTCCTCTCCACCAGTACACGCTGCTGTAGGTGAAGGAGACGGGAATGCTCACAAGCTTTTCTGTATCCGCATGTGCCGATGGCCCAGGCACGGTGATGAGTACGAGAAGTATTGCTATAAGCAGAATAGGTGTTTTTTGCATATTTGTTCCCCCTCTTGACGAGATAGATTGTCCGTACTGGAATCACATCGGGATTTGGTGAAGCACAGCCATGGAACAGGCTCTTCCAGCACCTCTAAATGTTCCTCACATTCAAAACAATTGTACCGGTTGATCGGTGCTATGATCAATACAATTAATCTCGGGGAGGTCCCGACGCGTTGATTTTCGGCCATATTTTACACGGGAGTAACACAGGGTGTATATCACTGATAAATAAATGTGAAATACATGCAGGAAGTCCTACAATGATAGAAGGACCGTATCGTGAGAAAAAGTTATCTTTTCATTATCTCAGAGAGCGCTTCGCTATTTGAATTGAATATTTCAACAAAATCCGAGATGCCGACTATCTCCATGACTCCCCTGATATGTTCCGAGAGACCGACAAATTTCACCTCGCCCTGTATTTCTTTCAGGTCCTGAATAATATTAATAATGGTGGCCATGCCGGCCGAGTTTATATAGTTTATTTTCTCAAAGTTGATTATCAGGTTATGCGGGTGGTGTTTCTCTTTCAGAGAGAGGAAGGTCTTCATAACGTCATTATTCGATTCGGAAGTCATATCTCCTTCAAGGAAAATAATGGGAATGCTCTCAATGACATCTGATGTAACGGAAAACGATGATCCCACGCACTACCTCAATCATGAGTATTTCAGCTCTCTGACATTTTCAGAAACGGCAAGGTGTTTTTTTTTACCGGTTTTCCATACCTCTTCAACTACTAATCATCTCTGAGCTCCTCTGTCAAGCACTAATAGAGGATGGCTTCTTTGCACCGATGACACCGCTGTGAATAGAGCGGGTGTCTCTTAGACTATTTTCTCAAGCGGTGTGTATTTGAGAAGAAAAACTTTTCTTCCTCCCGACTCGAAGTCGATGATCAATCTCGTGTTGTCTCCGCTGCCATCAATTTTAATAACCCGTCCCCTTCCGTATTTGGGGTGCAGAACCCGATCGCTGATTCTGAAGGATGGATACTCGGCAGCCGGTCGTGACCGATTGTCCGACATTGACAAGCTGCTGGTCTCATCAGCATTCCGGTATGTTCTCTGATAGCTGTTCGGTATCCGGTTTTCCCCGAAACCGGATTCGCTGTAGGTGACACAATTGAGCAGATCGTGGGGGATCTCTTCAATGAAGCGGGAGGGAAGTTTGAAGTTCACATTGCTGAAGCTTCTCCTGATCTCGGCACTGGTCAGGAAGATCCTGTCCATGGCTCGCGTTATTCCGACATAGCAGAGTCTCCGTTCCTCCTCAAGGCCTTCAGGGCTGTCGCTCGAGTTGATGTGCGGGAATATGCCCTCCTCGAGTCCGGTGAGAAAGACGATGAGAAATTCAAGCCCCTTTGCATTGTGGGCGGTCATCAGCGTAACGGCATCGGTATTTTCGCCGGCTTCATGCCCGGGATTATCTTCAGAGGTCATCAATGAGATGTCCTGGAGAAACGTTTCCAGATTCGCCTCAGGATTCCGTATCTCGAAATCGTAAATGCTGTTGAGTAACTCGTCGATATTTTCAAGCCGCACGGTGCTTTCGATGGAGTTTTCCCCTTCGAGGCTCTCCTTATACCCTGAGAGGGTGATCACCTCGTTAACGAGATGTGAGATCGTTATGCGATCGGGGATACCACTTTTCAGCTCGAGTGCGTTGTTGATGAGCGATCGGAATTCATCAACGCCCCGCGGAACCTTGTCGAGATACTTCTCCGTGTTTTGAATGATGTTCCATTCCGGGAGGTCTTCACGATAGGCCAGATCGCGGATTTTTTCCAGGGTGACTCTTCCGATTCCCCGTGACGGCGTATTGATGATTCTCAGAAGGGAGACGGTATCTGCGGTGTTGGAGATAAATCTCAGATAGGCGAGTATATCCTTTATCTCCTTTCTGTCATAGAATTTCAGTCCACCGATAATCCGATAGGCGATATTCTCTTTCCGCAGGTAGTCTTCAAATACTCTGGATTGTGCATTCGTGCGGTAGAATATCGCAAAGTCACTGTTGGTAAGCCGTTCCCTGCTCTTCAGTGTTTGAATAGTACTGATGACAAATGCGGCTTCTCCATACTCGTTGTTTGCCTGGCACCAGGTGACCTTCTCACCCTCTCCACGGAATGATCTCAGGTGCTTCGCTTTGCGGTTCGTATTATGCGAGATGATTGATGAAGCGACGGTGAGAATAGGTTCGGTCGATCGATAATTCTCCTCCAGGGTGATGACCTCTGTATTTTCATAGTCCTTTTCGAAGTTGAGAATGTTTCTGATATCAGCACCCCGCCAGGAATAGATCGACTGGTCATCGTCTCCGACAACGCATATATTCTTGCTCCGGTCCGCGAGGTATTTGCATATCAGGTACTGGGCACTGTTGGTGTCCTGGTACTCGTCTATCATGAAGTACCTCCATCGATTCTGGAGGACAGCGAGAACCGCAGGCTTTTCTCTGAGAAGCCCGACCGTGTATATCAGAAGATCGTTAAAATCGAGCGCGTTGTAGCTCTTCAATCTACGGTGATACTCCCGGTAGAGCTCGATGAAATCGAAGGGGAGGTTTTTCGGCATCAGGGAGAGGAGATCGGTCCCATCGAGTATTTCAACGCGGTCTTTTATTTCGGATATCTTTGATGCCACGGCGGAGGGTCGGATCCTCTTCGGGTCTCGTTGCATGTCCAGGAGGATTTCTCGAATCAGCACCTCCTGATCTTTCTGATCGTAAATTGAAAAAGAGGAGGGAATGCCCAGGTGTTCACCGAATCGCCTCAGGATAAAAACCGATGTCGCATGAAAGGTTCGAATGAATACCTGTGATCCCGATGGCCCGATAAGGCTCCTGATCCTGTTTCTCATCTCTTCGGCTGCCTTGTTGGTGAAGGTTACCGCCAGTATCTCATGCGGGGGGATACGCTTTTCCCGTATGAGATACGCAATCCGATAGGTGATCACTCTGGTTTTCCCGGAGCCTGCACCGGCAAGTATGAGAAGGGGACCGTCAATATGCGTCACTGCCTTTCTCTGATTGTTATTCAGATCATCGAGGAGCTTCATAGCATAAATTTGTATTGCTGCCAGCGTTCCTGATTATCACTCCTACATACTAAAGAAATACCACGGTGTTAATAGAGGATTAAAATATTGCAATAGAAAAAAGGAACGGACTCACAAAACTTCTTGCTTGTGATGTAACTGTTGACAGGAATACGGTTCTCGAAGAGGATTATAATCGCAGAATATTTTCACGGTGAAAAAAGACTTGAAATTATTTGAAAGGTTTTTGATAGTGTTACCAAGTGGATTTTTGTGAGTGCGGAATGAATGAGCGATGAAGAGAGTGGGACTACCACTCTCTTTTTTCAATCGGGGCAATATACCGAAGGTAATGAAATCACCACTGGCACAACAGATTGAGGATATGATTGCTGACATTGCTCAGAAACTAAACTATATGATCTATGATGTCTCCATTTTTTTGAAGGGGGAGAATTCGAAAATATCGGTGAAAATTGATCATCTCAACGGCATCTCTCATGACGACTGTGCAGCTTTCAGCAGGGAATTGGCGAGAAGACTCGATATCGAGAATATTTTACCCAATTATTCATTGGAAGTTTCGTCTCCCGGACTGAGGAGGGAGTTGCGAAACCGTGAAGACTATGTGCGGTTTGTGGGATCATACGTCAAGATTGTATATCGTGACAATGATACGCAATCTGTTTTAAAGGGTACTCTTGCCGGTGTTGATACTGATAGTGAACGTATTGATCTTGTCACTGAGACGGGAAACAGCGTGCTGGATATGAGGAGAATTGTCAGAGCCAATCTTGAATTTTATTGATTGTGATGGTATAATTTAATACGTTAGTGATGAGAAAATCGGTATTTTTTGACCACACCAGTCGCCGGTCAGGTGAATCGCACGGATTTTGTTTCCTGCATATCCCGTACGTGAGAGGGTGAGACTGTGGTCTTGCCGGTGAGCGGTTTTTTCAGAGTGTATTCAATAGTTTCTGTTACATTGACTTTGGAAAGAAAAAATACAATTAAAGGTCAGAGCTATGAGCACGAATTTTTTTGAAGCGCTGCATCAGATTGCAAATGAGAAGGGTATTCCACGTGAGTATATCGAGGAGATTGTTGAATCGGCGATGATATCCGCGTACAAGAAACAGTATGGTGCGGCGAATAATGTTAATGTGCTTTTTGATCGTGATAACAATAATGTCAAAGTGATCTCGAGAAAAATGGTTGTTAAAAACGCGCGGAATAAGGCGGAAGAGATATCAATTCACGATGCGCAACCGATTAAGGCTGATGCTCATTTAGGCGATGAGATTGATGTCGAAGAGAATCCCTTTGATTCTTTTGGGAGAATTGCTGCTCAAACAGCCAAACAGGTTATCATCCAGAAAATCAAGGAAGCCGAGAAGAACATTATCTACGATGAATTCAAGGATAAGGAGGGAGATCTCATAAATGGGTATCTCCAGCGAAAGACCCGCGATGCTATTTTTGTCGATCTCGGAAGAACCGAAGCCATACTCCCGGCGCGAGAACAATCGCCCCTCGATCACTTTAAGACCGGTGATAGGGTAAAGGCCATCCTGCTTGCTGTGCAAAAGAATTCAAAGGGACCGAGCATAATCCTTTCACGGGCACATACCTCCTTTGTGGAGAAGCTCTTTGAAATGGAGATTCCCGAGATTTATGATGGTATTGTTGTCATTGAGAACATCGTCAGGGAGTGCGGGATGCGAACCAAGGTTGCCGTTTCCAGCGTGCGGGAGGATATTGACAGCGTTGGAGCCTGCGTTGGCATGAAGGGGGTACGGATCCAATCGATAGTGCGTGAGCTGGAGGGAGAGAAGATTGATGTGATAGAATATTCGCCCGATAAGCGGGTTATGGCTTCGAATGCGCTCACTCCCGCAAAGGTCAAGGAGATAATCGAGAAGAGGGATGGCGGTGTGATTGCGGTGGTTGAGAACGAACAGTATAAATTGGCCATTGGCCGTTCGGGTCATAACGCACGTCTGGCAACGCGAATCTGCGGTTTTGATATTGACATTAAAACCGAGGATCAGTACCGAGAGTTCTTAAGCTCCACGGAATCGAGAGCGCTTGTTGAGCAGCTCTTTGCACAGAAGGAGGATGAGACATCACTGGATGAGCTTCCCGGTCTTGAGCCGCGTCTGATTCGTCTCCTGGAAGCTGGAGGTATCTTTTCGATAGAGGATCTGGTGGAAACATCATTTGACGAGTTGATAAAATTACCCGGTATCGGTGAAAAAACAGCTACGAAGATTCAGGATCTTTTAAGAGAAGCAGTTGACTTTGAGGAGATAGATGATGAGGATGATCTCGTTGAGGTTGATGATGAAGAGGAGGAGGAAGAAGAGGGAGAGTAGCTTCTGTTCATCGATTTTTTAAAAAAAGTAATGGTATTATTTCTGATGATCTTGAACAATTCGGATTCGAACAATTCGGATTCAGAGGAAAGAATTTTTTCAGCGAACGGTATGCTGAAAGATTGTTTCCCGAATGGCTTATTCCTTTATCGGGGTGAGAAATCTCATACTGAAGAGACAAGAGGGTCATATCAGATATACTCTAAATTCTCGATCACTATTTAAGGTTATTCATGAAGGCATTAGATATAGCAACAAGAAATCACGTTTCAATTGAAGATATCATAAGTGTCTGCGAGGATCTCGGCATTAATTATGAGAATGAGGACACCGATCTGTCAGAGAAGGATGTGTTTCTTGTTGAGAAGAAAATTGAGCTTATCAAAGATCAAAAGGCAAAAGAAACTCTTGAGCTTATTGAAAAGAGGGGCGAGAAGAAAGTCAGAAAGGGTAAGATAAAACTCAAGAGGAAGGTTCAGGTTTCCAAGGGAATTAAGAAGTCGGCTGCAGAGGATAAGAAAGCAGAACCGGTTGCGAAAAAGGGCAAAGCTGAGGTTGGGGAGAAGGACGGTAAGGTTGAAGAGAAAAGGGTGCTGGCCAGGAAAGACCAGAAGGTAAAAGAGGAAAAACCGAAAAAGGTTGAGGGGACCAAGGCCTCGCCGAAAAAGGTTGCGGAAGAGGGTGCGGAGAAAAAAACCGGTGAATTCGGTGCAAAGGAAGTACCAAAGAAGAAGAAGAAGGGGAAGGAGAAAGAACGAGAGAAGGACACCCGGAAGCACTTTAAAAAGGAGAAGGATGAAAAGGATATTATTGTCCGCAAGAAAAAGGGTCCCGAACAGGAGAGGAAAAGCAGAACCGTCACGCCAAAGTCAATAGAAATGACCGAAAGCATTTCTGTAGGAGATCTTGCCAAAAAGTTGAATATCAAAGCAAATGAGGTAATTGCCCGACTCATGAAGCTTGGCGTTATGGTGACCATAAATCAGATTATCGATGCTGAGACGGCCGAGATACTGGCCTCGGAATACAATACAGATGTGAAAGTGGTCTCGCTCTTTGACGAGACGGTTATTAAGGAAGTTGATGTGGACAAACCTGAGGATAGGGTTGATCGGCCGCCGATAGTAACGGTCATGGGTCATGTTGATCATGGGAAGACCAAGCTCCTCGATGCAATCCGGGAGACCAATGTGACCGGTGAGGAGTTCGGCGGTATTACACAGCATATTGGTGCCTATATGGTTGCGGTCGCTGATCAGCATATTACCTTTCTCGATACTCCTGGTCACGAGGCCTTTACCACAATGCGTGCACGTGGTGCGAAAGTCACCGATATCGTGGTGCTGGTTATTGCTGCTGATGATGGGGTCATGCCCCAGACGGTTGAAGCGATAAATCACGCGAAAGATGCGGGAGTGCCCATAATTGTTGCAATCAATAAGATCGATCTTCCCGATGCAAATCCGAAGAAGGTCAGGCAGGACCTCACCGCCTATGAGTTGATACCTGAAGAGTGGGGTGGCTCCACCCTCTTCGTGGAGATAAGTGCGAAGAACAAGATAAATATCGAGGAGCTCCTGGAGCTTATCCTCGTTCAGGCAGAGATGCTGGAGCTCAAAGCAAATAATAAAATACTGGCCCGGGGAACTGTTGTTGAGTCAAAACTCGATCCCGGGAGAGGTTCCGTCGCAACAATTCTCGTCCAGAATGGCATGCTCCATATTGGCGATCCCTTCGTCGTCGGCATCTATTCGGGAAGAGTACGAGCCATGTTCAATGATCAGGGACAGTCGATTACTGAAGCCGGACCATCGACTCCGGTGGAGGTGATCGGTATTACTGATGTTCCCTCTGCCGGTGTGCCCTTCCAGGTTGTTGAGTCGGAGAAATATGCGAAGCAGATATCGCAGAAGCGGCAGGATCTGAGGAGAGTCGAAACGGCAAAGAAGATAAAAAAGGTATCCCTTGAGGATCTCAATGAGATGATCCGCGAGGGAGCGGTACAGGAGCTGCGGATCATCATCAAAGGTGATGTCGATGGTTCAGTGCAGGCCCTGGAAGAATCGCTGGAGAAGCTTTCGACGGATGATGTGCGGGTCAAGGTTGTTCACGCCGGGACGGGAGGCATTAACGAATCTGATGTGATGCTCGCTTCAGCTTCAAATGCGCTGATAATAGGATATCATGTGCGACCAACGGTACGCGTCTCGGAGATCGCTGATCGGGAAGCAGTCTCAATTAAATTTTACAATGTAATATACGATGCAACCAATGATATAAAAGCTGCAATGGAAGGGATGCTTTCACCTGAGATCAAAGAGGAGATAACTGGTGCCGGTGAGGTGAAGCAGGTATTCAAGGTATCGAAAGTTGGTACCGTTGCAGGTTCAATTGTCCAGACCGGAAAGCTTGAAAAAACGAACAGGATGAGATTGATCAGGGATGGCGTGGTTGTTTTTGACGGTGTATTAAATTCACTGAAGCGGTATAAGGATGATGTGAATGAGGTTGAAGCGGGTCAGGAGTGCGGTTTTGCACTTGACGGCTATAATGACATTAAGGAAGGTGACACCTTCGAAGCATATAGGGTTGTTGAGGTTGCGAAGAAGCTTGGGACGTAAGGTGTTCCTCCGGAGCATATCCTGCCTGAAATGCTGTTTCAGCGGTTAACTGCTATGAGTTCATTCCGAAAAGAACGGCTGGAAGAATTGATAAAGAGGGTTATCGCAGAAACGCTCCTGCGGGAAATCAAGGATCCGAGAATTGGCTTTGTCACGGTGACAAAGGTCAAGCTCAGCAAGGATTTTTCAACTGGTGATGTCTGGATATCGGTTATCGGAGAGGAGAAAGAGAAAAAACTGAGCATGGCGGGTATACATTCTGCGGGGGGGTACATACAGCGGATAGTCGGCAAGAACATCAAGATGAGAAGTATTCCCAAACTCAGATTCCATCTCGATACTTCGATTGAAGAGGGAGTTGAAATGGTTCACATGTTGGAGAATCTTGTTCGAGAGGATGAGTGAGATCCGGCAGGATGTACCGCGGGACAGGACTGTGGATATTCGTAGAATGGGGTGAGAGCTTCGATATTACAGAATTCAATTCTCCTCGTTGACAAGCCGGATAACCTGACTTCTTTCAAGACAGTTGAGGAAGTAAAGCGGATTATTAAGGTAAATAAAATAGGACATTCGGGTACGCTGGATAAGTTTGCTTCGGGATTATTAGTTCTCTGTACGGGATGTGCAACAAGACTTGCAAAATATTTTTTAGAGAGCGATAAGAGATATATTGGAACAGTTCGACTGGGGGCTCTTACCGATACGCTCGATGGGGAGGGGAGTATTGTTGAAGAGAGAGGAATCTCTCATTTGCGCGTTGAAAAAATAGAGCAGTTACCGGATATCTTCGTCGGTGAAATTCTTCAGCGTCCTCCCGTTTACTCGGCTCTAAAGATTCAGGGAAGAAGGGCATCAGATCTCATTCGGGATGGCAAGGATGTCTCCCTGCCGAAGAGAAGGGTTTCTATCAAGAGATTGGAAGTACGGCGGGTGCCCGGGAATGATTCCCTGCTCAGAATTGAAGTCACCTGTTCGAAAGGAACCTATATCAGATCTCTTGCACGGGATATCGGCGAGTTTCTCGAAACGGGTGCTTACCTGAAAGAGCTCCGGAGAGTGGCATCCGGGAATTTTGGAGCGGATAATTCCATTTCAATCGATGAGCTTCGGGATTTCGTACAGGGGAAGAACACTGGGAAGAGATTTTATTATTCTCCCTTTGAGGCTCTTCAGGAGTTTGGGATACTGGTCGTCAACGGGGGAGCGAAAAAGAGGGTGCAAAACGGTGCATTTTTCAAGGATGATGGGGTTATCGCAGTCCATCCCGTCAGGGGGAAACCTTTTCGAATCGTTGATGAGGAGGAAAACCTCCTGGCGGTAGCCGAGATTGATGTTGACAGGTGGAGAATCAAGTATCTGAATGTCTTCAACTGCGAAAAGGAGAGTTGCTAAAGTTTACAGATGCGATGACCATTCCATAAATGGTAATTCTTATTTCAGAGGGGGTGCAACAATTCGTTTATGAATCCAAAGAGTGAAACTATTAACCAGTATAAAAGGCATGAAGGTGATACAGGCTCTCCGGAGGTTCAGATAGCGCTACTCACTGACCGAATAAATCACCTGACCGAGCATTTTAAAGTTCACAAGAAAGACTTTCATTCACGGAGAGGGTTGCTGAAGCTCGTCGGTCAGCGGAGGAGACTTCTGGATTACCTGAAGAAGAAAGACCTTGATAAGTACCGGGAACTCATTAAATCTCTCGGCATCAGGCGATAACGTGATTGTACAGGATGACAGGGGATGCTTTTCCCTGTCTGATCGGGGAGTGTTGATATCGAAGCTCGGGGTTCGGGGTTTGGAGGTTTTGTTTTTTCGAGGAGAGGTGCGTATTCGTAATCGATTTCGATGTAGTGAAGGGGAACGATCAGCTCGCACAGAGGAATCATCTCTGTGAGTTTTATAGCAGAGTTAATTATATAATTTGAGGTACAGGCAATGGCCGTGGATTTAAATGTAATGATCGGAAGAGATCAGATAAATATCAACACCGGACATCTGGCAAAACAGGCTGACGGTTCGGTAGCAGTTTCATGTAAAGAGACAATTGTATTAGCTGCAGTTGTTGCTTCAAAAAAGGTGAGTGAGGGACAGGACTTTTTCCCCCTTACTGTTGAATATCGCGAGAAGTATTACTCGGCCGGTAAAATTCCCGGCGGATTTATCAAACGACCGGGTCGACCAAATGATAGAGAGGTTCTCACCAGCAGGCTGGTCGACAGACCGATCAGACCGCTGTTTTCGAGGGATTTTCTCAATGAGGTTCAAATTATCGTATATGTATTGTCTTCCGATGGAATCGTGCAACCTGATGTCCTTGCAATAAATGCTGCATCGGCGGCATTATCAGTTTCGGGAATACCCTTTTCGGGTCCTGTTGGCGCAGTACGGGTGGGTCGGATTGATGGAGAATGGATTGTGAATCCCTTCTTCGAGGAGACTCCTCTGAGCGATATCGACCTCATTGTTGCAGGAACAAAGAATGCGGTGACCATGATTGAGGGATCTGCAAAAAATGTTTCCGAAGAGGATATAATAAAATCGGTTGAAATTGCTCATGAGCATATCAAAAAGCTCTGTGAGATTCAGGAACAACTGAAAGATCGCTGTGGTAAACCTGTTATTCCTTATGAGCCGTTTCTACTCAATGACGAGTTGAAAGACGTTCTCAGGGAGCGCTTCTACTCGGAACTGGAAAGTCTCAGCAATTATACGGACAAAAAGGACCGAGAATCGTCTTTTGAAGAAATTGTTAAGAAGGCTCAGGTCGAATTTCAGGAGCGGTTTCCCGATAATGTTAATACTATCAGATCGATACTCGATGACTTCGACCGGGAGCTTGTACGGAAAAGGATTCTGAATGATGGGCTTAGACCGGATGGGAGGACGAACAGGGAGATCAGACCGATTGATGTTGTTGTCGGAGTCCTTCCCCGAACGCACGGATCTGCTCTTTTCACGAGGGGGCAGACACAGAGTCTTGGTATTGTTACCCTGGGCACTTTTGCTGACTCTCAGCGGCTCGACGTCATTGAAGGGGAGAGCGAAAAGAGATTTATGTTGCATTACTACTTTCCGCATTTTTCTGTCGGTGAAACGGGAAGGATTGGCGGTGTCGGGAGAAGGGAAATCGGACACGGGATGTTGGCGGAGCGAGCACTCTCCTATTGCGTTCCGTCGGAGAGTGATTTCCCCTATACGATTCAGGTCATTTCGGAAATTCTGGAATCAAATGGTTCTTCTTCAATGGCATCGGTCTGTTCGGGCTCCCTTGCAATGTTTAATGCGGGCATTCCTCTCAAAACGGCAGTGGCGGGAATCGCAATGGGACTGGTCATTGAAGGCGATCAGCATGTGATATTGAGTGATATACTCGGGATCGAGGATCATTTTGGAGATATGGATTTCAAGGTTGCGGGAACGGCTGAGGGTATAACCGCATTCCAGATGGATATTAAGATTGAGGGTGTATCATCTCAGATGATGCGGGAAGCGCTTGAACAGGCACGAGAGGGACGTCTCTTTATCCTTGAAAAGATGAATGCGGTGCTTCCAGCGCCTGAAAAAAGTCTCTCCCCCTATGTGCCGAAGATTGTGATGATAATGATTGATCCTTTGAAAATCGGTGATGTCATTGGTCCCGGCGGGAAGGTGATTAAGGGAATTGTCGAGCAAACGGGCGCTGAGATAAATGTTGAAGATGATGGAACGCTCACTATCGCCCATATGGACGAAGAGGCGATTAAGAAAGCCGAGCAGATTATACATGGGATTGTCGATGACATTGAAGTGGGTAAAATTTACCGGGGAGTCGTTAAGAAGATCATGGATTATGGTGCTTTTGTCGAGATTTTCCCCAAAAAGGAGGGGCTCCTCCATATCTCCAAAATGGATTTTGGCAAGGTAAGGCAGGTAAGCGATATCCTCAAAGAGGGTGATGAAGTTGACGTGAAGGTTATCAAAGTGGACAAGTTTGGTCGAATCGATTTGAGCAGACGGGATGCATTAAAAACGCAGTGATTGATAATGATTGTCAAGTATCAGCTTGAAAACGGAATAACGGTGCTGCTTGAGACTATCGACACTGTTGCCTCAGTATCGGTCGGGCTCTGGGCAAAGGTGGGATCGCGTCATGAGAACACGCATCAAAATGGATATGCACATTTTGTCGAGCACATGCTCTTTAAGGGAACCGAGCGGTACTCGGGGAAAGAGATTGCCCGTGTTGTCGATAGAGTTGGCGGTCAGCATAATGCAGCAACGAACCGTGAGTATACCTGCTACTATATCAATGTGATTTCTGACTATCTGGAGCTCCCTGTACAATTGCTCTCCGACATGTATTATCATTCAATCTTCAAGAGCAGTGATATTGAAAAAGAGAAAAATGTCGTCCTTGAGGAGATACGGATGTACGAGGATACACCGGATGACCTGATACATGATCTCCTGATGGAATGCATGCTTTCAGAGCATCCGCTGGGTCACTCTATCCTCGGAGATCCGAAAAGTATTGCCGATATCAACAGAGAACGGCTTTTAGACTTCTATGATACCTTCTATAAAAATAATAACTGCATTCTCGCTATTGCGGGGAATTTCAATGAAGCGGAAGCACGAGGATTCATTGAGAATCACTTCTCAGACTCGACGAGGAACGGTTTTAAGGAACTTTCTGTTCCTGAGCACTCGCTTAACCGAATATACCGGAAGCATGTCAAACGTGAACTTGAGCAGGTACATTTTTGTATCGGTACCGATGGAATCAGCAAGCAGGATGATGACCGGTGGGCGCTTTATGCGATGAGCACCATTCTCGGTGGGAGTATGTCTTCACGCCTGTTCCAGAATATACGGGAACGAAAGGGTCTCTGTTATTCAATATATTCCTTCCACTCATCCTATATTGATGGTGGCATTTTCGGAATCTACTGTGGCACCGCACCGGACAAATTCAGTGAGACCGTTCATCTCATTCTTGATGAATGCCGGAGCGTTTTTTACAAGGGCATTACTGAACAGGAGCTCAATGACGCCAAGACATACTTAAAGGGGAATCTGGCTCTGAGCTTTGAGAGCACCGAGGTGAGAATGGGGCAGCTTGCGAGAGCCGAAATGACCTATGGAAGAAATTTTGGTTTTGATGAGATTGTTGAACAGATTGATAACATCTCCATTGATGATTTCAATAGAGTCTGTGATAGAATCTTCAATGGGAAGAAGTTCTCTCTGGTTTCGATTGGGAACTTGACCGATTCCAGTTTTGAGAATCTGAACGTGCAGATTTAGCTCCCCTGCGAACATCTGATTGTGAAGAGGGTGCTCCCGCGAAAGGCGAGATCATTTCTTGCAGGAAACCATCCCGAGAATTCTTTTCCATGTATTATGGTGGAAACAGAGAAAAGGTTTTCGATACATGAGCATTCGTGACACGCGATTAAGGAGTGCATCAACGTGTTTTGAAATCGCTCCTTATGTCACACTGCCTGTTCGCCGGGAAGATGAACTTTCTCTCCGGAAATGTGCTGCAGAGAAAAAAATTCCTTGAAATAACATAAACCGTAAGAGAGAATGATTCTTCCCAATAATTGGTATTGCCTATATAAAAGCGTAATAGGGATTATCAATACTGTACGTGATCGGAAGGCATCAGCTCATCAATTATTTTTTTTGACAGGAGAACTCTATGGCGGGGAAAAATGAATCAATGAACAGTACTATTGGTGAGGGGTCGATATTCGAGGGTAAATTCTATATCAGTGGATCATTGCGAATTGATGGAAAGTTCGAGGGAGAGATAAAAACTGACGAGGAGCTCGTTGTTGGTGAAACAGGAAAAGTCAAAACGAATATTGATGCCAGGTCTGTTGTCATTGCAGGAGCAGTCATTGGCAATATTCGGGCTGATGAAGAGGTTCGATTGATGGAAACGGGGAGAGTGCTTGGTGATATTGTAACACCGGCATTGACGATACAGCGTGGAGTTATTGCTCAGGGGCACGTCACCATCACCGGTGGCCAGAAGAAGGATGTTAAGAAAATAATCGAAGATTCTTTTAGCGGTGGACCCGAACGCACCCTTGAGAAGCCAAAGGTCTAAATTGTACGGGTATAAACTCCGATAGGTAAAGAGAACAAATAAATCACTTAGAAAAAGAAATCATGGGAAAATTTTTATCAAAAACGTACCGTATTGGAAAGTTAAGTATCTCCGTCATTTATAATGAAATCATTTTCCTGTACCGCGGCAGGAACAGGGTATCGATATGGAAGGTGAAACGGTACCGATTCCTTTCTCTGCGGAGGATGGTGGTATACGCTTCATCAATCATACTGGCAGTTTTCCTCTTTTCCCTCATCGATACCGAAACGTTCGATACTCCCCAGAGCGAGAATATGTCTGACTTCGAGATAAAGAACAAGATACTCTTTTCGAAAGAAACTGATTACTCTGATCCCCTTGAACATGTTGAATTAACCATAACACAGCATAAAGTGAAAAAGGGAGAAACGCTGAGCGAGATAGCGAAAAAATACGGCGTATCCATGGATACTGTTTGTGGCTGCAATAATCTTGATTCATATGATATCATTCGAGTGGGAATACTCTTGCGAATACCCAACAAGGATGGCATTCTTTACAAGATAAAGAAGGGACAGAGGATAGTTGCCATAACCAAGAAGTACAAGGCGTCGATTGATAAAGTAATCGCAGAAAATAACGTCAAGAACCCGGATTTCTTTCCCGTGGGGAATTACATCTTCATTCCCGATGCGAAACCGCTGAATATCTTTCATGGTTTTCTCTGGCCTGCTCTGACCCGGGCAGTGACAAGCGGTTATGGATGGAGAAATCATCCGATAAATCATGTACGCCATTTCCATCAGGGTATAGACATCAGGTCAAGGTATCAGTGGATTCGCGCTGCGAAATACGGGAAAGTTGCTTTTGCCGGCTGGATGGGGGGGTATGGGAGAACCATTATCATTGCTCACCCCGGAGGGTGGAAATCACTCTACGGCCATCTCTCACGTATTAGCGTCCGGAGAGGGCAGTATGTTAAGCAGGGCCAGTTTATTGGTAAGAGTGGCAATACCGGTCTTTCCACCGGTCCTCATCTTCACTTTGAACTCATTAAAAACGGCAGGCACAAGAATCCCTTTAAATATCTAAAATAATCCCCATCCGTAACGGGACTTCTCTATTCTGCTACAAGAGCTTCCCCTGTTCCTTTATGAACCAGCACACATGAAAAGATATTGAAATTCTAATGCGATAATTATAATTGTCATTTTTTACACGTTTCCGATGAGAAGCTGTTTTCGAGAGGAATGGTCCTATGAAGGCTTTTAATCCCACGGATGTTCATCATGATTGAGAAGGCAAATTTTCTCTGCGAAATTGGCTGCGAAGAGATTCCGGCTGGATATATTCCCCCCGCGATTGATTCGATAAAAAAGCTCTTGAGCATCAGGCTGGAGGAGACGAGAATACATTTCGAAAAGATGAAGGTGTATGCGACACCGAGAAGATTTGCTATATTTGTTTCCGATATGGCCGAGGTGCAAAGTGAAAGGGAGGTTGAGCTTAAAGGACCATCGTTGAAGGCTGCATACGATTCTGAAGGGAACCCTTCAAAAGCGCTCCGTGGTTTTCTCAAGGGCAACGGATTACGGATCGAAGATATTTTTCATAACAAGACCGATAAGGGTGATTATATATTTGCCATTAAGAAAACTGAAGCGAAGAAGACCGTTGAGATAATCCCCGATATTATCAACTCATTGATAAACGATATCACTTTTCCAAAGAGAATGCGCTGGAGCGACAAGAACATCTCCTTTCCGAGACCGATCTCCTATTTCTTGATCCTCTTCAATGATGCCGTTGTGCCGTTTCAGATATCCGGGATCTCTTCGTCGAACAGGACGAGGGGTCATTTTATTCAGAGCAATCGCATGATCGATATTGTTGCGATTGATGATTATGAGCGCATCCTTGAGGAAAATTGCGTTATCATTGATCAGCAGAAGAGAAAAGATATTATCAGAAAGGAGCTGCATGCCGCTGCTTCGAGAATTGGCGGCGAGGTCGTTGCTGATGAGGAGCTTCTGGATACCGTAACCTTTCTCACGGAAAGTCCCTCTGTCGTGACCTGTGAATTCAACCGTGAGTTTCTGGAAATACCCGATATAGTGCTTATCACCGAGATGAAGGTACATCAGAAGTACTTTGCCGCAAAGGATGCATCAGGGGCACTCTTGCCGATGTTTTTCGCTGTGTCAAATAATCCCCTCTCTGATCATATCAGGATTGGCAATGAAAGAGTAATCGAAGCCCGCTTTAATGACGCACGCTTCTTTTTCGATGAAGATCGGAAAGAGCGACTTGTTGAGAGAGTTGATTTGCTGAAGAAGGTATTGTTTCACAAGGATCTCGGCACCATTTACGATAAACT
>Ga0180433_10000644_pt1 | contig 59171 bp, 41 predicted proteins | sample SS_ome_8_FD_132980 | JGI IMG/M metagenome (GOLD analysis project Ga0180433, IMG submission 132980) | Hypersaline lake sediment archaeal communities from the Salton Sea, California, USA - SS_1_D_1 metaG | ecosystem: Environmental > Aquatic > Non-marine Saline and Alkaline > Hypersaline >... | reverse complement strand
GGTGTCGGCGGACCCAGCCCTGATCCACTCGATCCCAGAACCGCTTGGCTTTACAACGAATTTCTCAATAGGACGCTGACGGGTTACGACTTTCCTGACAGCGGCATCGGGCGAAAAAACTCAGCCATCGCGCTGCAGAACGCGATGTGGTTCTTAGAACAGGAGATCTCATCGCTATCATCCGGCAGTCTGGCGGATAACTTCGTCCAGATGGCCAATTCAAGCGATTGGTACACGAACGGATATACCGGCAACATCCGCGTCCTGAATTTATATGAGGATGCTGGTCTGACCAAACACGCACAGGACCAAATCGTGCGGACAACTCCCGCACCTGGCGCGATCCTCTTAACCTCTATAGGCACAGGTTTAGTTAGCTGGCTCCGCAGATGCAGAACGCTATAAAAAGAGCCACGCACCAAGACACAAGGGCCGCATGGTGGACCTGTGCGGCCCTTCTCGCATTCCGCCAAAAGGGCAATTCTGCTACCTAATGCGTACCTGTGATGGGCCCTGTAAAGTGATGACCAAGAGCTTGCTGCTCTCATAGAACGTCTTTTGCGCTACCCGCCAATCTGATCGGGCCGGGGATCTCTTGCCGGTTTTCCGCAGGCACACTTCGTCCGGTTCATTTTCAACACCTGAGACAAGCAAAGAACACTCTTTGTCACCCCATCCATCACCCGTGAAGACAACCTCATCATTGGTTTCGCTGATGCCGTGTACCAGGCACGGCGCATGGATGAACCATCCGCTTGGCGGCAGTTTCTTGACATCGTATAATGTGCCCAGTTCGTATAGCTCAGGCACATGTGCCTGCACCGTACCTGGATTTATGGCCGGACCGGCACCGACCTGCACGTTCAAATCAAAGAAATCAGGCAATAGGCCTTGGCGTTCTCGATCTTGCCGCGACCAACACATCTGCAGTCCAGCGGCCGTGATCCCATTAGCGAGTCTCTGCCACGGGCCTGCTCGATCATATTCTGCAAGAAGATGCAGAGCAGAACCATAAACAAGACCGCACCATTGCACAGGCCGACCCAACCACACAGGTGCCTGCCAATTCGTCGCACCCAGCACAGGTATTGTGGCGTACAACCCCACTTCGCCGTCCGTTGGCCGACAAAGATAAACAAACGGTACTCCGGTCCATGCCCAGTAACGGGCTTGATCGAGATACTTGTTGTCGCCCGAAATGATGTGGCCAAGAGTATACGCCTTGACCAGATGGGCCGAGGCCAAGATATCGGGTGTGTGAAGTGGTACCTCCCACGTCTGTGCGCCGCGAGGAACCGTCTCACCATACAAGGCAGTTTGCTTATCGAGCAATTTTAGCGCATCAGCGATGAGCTCACGGTCGGCAGATAATACCGCGCCTTCTAAAATCCTGACCATGTCCCTGCCGGCATAACCGTTTGTGTGCGTTGCGAAGTGCGTTTTCGAATAGTCCGTGTCGCCTGGCCTGTATGCCTTGATGCCATTTTGGTCGAAGTTCCGCAACAGGTGCTTTGCTTCATTGTGTCTATGTCTGACAAAGGCATCGAGCCTGCCGAAGACAAAAGGCGCTGTGGGCAGATGTGCGTGTGAGACAGCGCTTGAGAAGGGTTGACGCGGCGGGATTCTGCCAAGAGCTTGATCTATCGCCCGTTCAAGCCTTTGGACGAGTTTCTCATCCTCGCTGTGAAGAGTGAGCCAATCCATGAACATTGCGGCATCCGCTGCTGGGCCGGCCCCGAAACTCTCGCCCCAAACCGCATGTCGGAACAGACCATCCTCATTGATTTGCGAATCCAGCCAGCCGTGAGAAAGCAAATTAACCGCCGACCCAAACCCTCCTTCAAATTGTGGTAGTTCGGGCAGGCCCTTTAAAGCAACATACTGCTTTACGGCAGGTACAACGGTCTTTCCCTTGCCACCTATAAGCAACATAGAAACCTTTAGCGGTTTGTTCGCGCGCAGCCTAAAAGGCGTATGGGCACAGAATTCATTCTCAAAACGCAAATCTCCCACGGCAGGAGCAGAAAGTGCCATAACATGGGCATAGGAGTCATAAATCCTGTCCGGCGAATCAAAGGTGGCCGCCACCATATCAGATGGTTCCCAGATGACGCCGAAATAACGGCCGCCTTGTGCGATTGCCATAAGAGGAAAGGTTATTTTGACAGGGTCGGGGAGACGGCGGACATGCTCAGGCGTAGTTATATCCGCCTGGCTGCTACTGGGCTCGTCACAAAGGTACTCCAAGCCTGCAAAGAGACCCTGGTATTTCTTCTGGCCGAACGTGCCAAGTCCGGGAAAGAGCATCAACAAAGGTAGCCGAATTACAGCCCGGTCCTGATCTACCGTTATCTGTGTCGTCAGGGTGAGCGTCCCCGGCACCGCGCCGGACGTTACACGCCGGATGAGCTCCCACTTGGCACCTCTGCTGTCCTCGATGACTGCACGACTTTCGAGTTCGTTCTCTTGTGACCGGACCTGTAGATCAAACTGTGCCTTCTCGAGATGTAGCCACTGTGTTTCTTCTTCGAACACAAGCCCGATCAACTCGCTCTGGTATCCGCCGGCCATCTCTGAGCCGTCGACTTCGACTGCAAAATTGCCGCACCCACCTCCGTAGTGCCGAAACTCCAAACAGCCGGACTTCACCGCCACGGGCGACCCGTCGGTACTTCGAGGCATTCTCGGCTTTTCCAGGCAGGGGACCGCTATTTCCTGTATCGCTTCCACTTTGATCGACGCCACCGTGACTTCTCCAGCGCCGGCACATGGGTCAAGGCGGAAACGCGTGCCGGCACCCAGTTTGTCTCGAATAACCAAAGCATAATCGTGCCACTGACCATCATTCTGCACGCGGAATCGAACAGAGCGACCGGCCCTGAATGTTTCGCCGTAGAAAAGCTCTCCTGCTTGGTCTGCGCTTGATTTCATGCGCACCGTCACTCTTGTCATTGCGTCGCTGGGCAAATCAATTGCCGCACTTTCGACCCAGGGATCCAAACCCGTTGACTGAATCAGCAGCCCCAACGGGGTGGATGCCAAATTCTCCACCCGCCTATTTGCCTTCCAGCCGCGTGTCCCCTCGGCAAAGTCCCACTGCACCACTGTTGTTCCAAGAGCATCACTCGGAAATAGCCCGATAGCCATGATTAGCAGCGGCGCTGAGACCGCTCTTATACTCATTCTGACAGAAATCGGCATGGAAGAATCTCCTCTTTCACGTTTTTGCGGTGTCGCATTTGCGCCAATTTGTTAGGCTAAAGACGACAGCGACCATGATGAGCGCTGCCGTTCCCACAGCACCCACAATAATCCGGTCAAGGTTGCATTGTGCCCATTCCAGCGAGTCAGGCAAGTTGCGGGCCAAAGTTCCCCAGCTAATCACCGCGATACTGACTCCAATCGATACCAGGCCCTGCCATACGCGAAGGCGAACGCGCAGAAAAGCCAAAAGAAACAGGCCCAAGAGCGCACCACCAAAGATTCCCGAAATCTGCCACCAAACGTCTAAAATACTCCTTGCACGGATCATCAAAAGGGCCGCCCCGGTCCCAAGCACACCCCACACCGCCGTTGCCAAACGCAAGAATACCATGCTGGCCCTCTCTTCAATATCTGGATTAAAATATCGCTTATGGAAGTCCAATAGCAAGACCGTCGCCGAACAATTCAAGGCCGAGTCTACAGTACTCATAGCGGCAGCTAAGATCGCGGCGATGATCAATCCCTTTAGTCCCGCTGGCACTTGGGTGGCAATAAAATACGGGAAAACCTCATCGCCCTTGGTTATCCCTTGCCCAAGGGATTCGCCCCCCGGAGAGTAAAAGGCAAAAAGGGTTGTTCCGATGTAAAGAAAAACTGCGGTAAGAGGAATATAGATCAGCATGGCAATCCAAATGGAACGTTTCGCTTCTCGCTCCGTTGGAACAGAGCAGTACTTTTGTACGTAGTTCTGGTCGGCCAGCAGACTCCGTAGATTCTCGGTCACTCCGTAAATGATCATTACCCATATCGTCCGGTCGAGCAGGTGCTTTTGGGAAGCCAGAGTGAATTTCAAGCTGCCCAAGCTAAACTTGTTATTCTCGATAGCGGCTTGAATCAAGGGTTCAGGTCCTGAGAAGACGTTCAGCGACAACGTAACAGCACAAAACAGGATACCCACAATCATAATCACGGATTGCATGACGTCGGTCCAAATCACGGCCTCCATCCCGCCGAGAAGTGTATAAACAATGGTAATAAAGCCCATAACTATGATAACAACACCAATGTTCCACGGAACAAACGTGCTCAATAGCAGGCTGGCCAGGTAAAGGATCACCGCCACTCGTCCAATCATATACAGCACAAACGCCAGCGCCGCATACACACGCCCCCAGGGCCCCAGTCTTTCCTCCAAGAAACTGTAGACGGAGATCAGCCTTGTCTGCCGGTAATACGGCACGGCGTACTTGCAGACCAGCCAGGCCACAGGGATGATACAGAGTGAAAAGATGAATGGATGCCAATTAGTATCGAACGCTTTGCCGGGCGTGGCGATATAGGAGATGCTGCTGGTATAGGCGCTCATCACCGCCAACCCCGCCGCCCACGCGGGAATCGAACGGTCCGCAACCATGAATTGATCGGCGGTGCGACACTTGCGCCTATAGTACAACCCCATCCAGATTAATACGCAGCAATAGACGAAAAGAACGCCGATATCAACGGTATCCAATGTCCCCTGCATGATCTCACAGACCTCACTCGTTTGCTCGTCGGTCGTTCGGCGTGATTCCCAGTTCTTTAAGGTGACTGTGTATCACGTCACGCTCGGCTTGCCGAAACCGGTGGAAAGGCTCGGCCATAAAATCGTTGCAAATGCCGATACACGAAAGCGCACATTTAAGTCCCTTGAGGGTACTCGATTCATACTTGCCAACTTTGTAAATGGTGCTGCTTATTCGTATGACTTCTCTGTGTAAGGACCGGACTGCCGCCATGTCCTCTGCAGAGGCCGCGTTGTACAGATCGACATAGAGCTTGGGAATGAGATTCGCCCCTCCACACACTGCGCCATGGCCCCCAAATAGAACCGCCTCGGCAAGTAGCTCTTCCTGCCCTATCAGCAGCGAGAAGTCACTGCGCTCGCTCAGCAATAAACAAAGTTTGTGAAAATGGACCATGTCGCCGGAGCTATCCTTCAAACCCACAACGCCGGGGATCTGCGCAGCGGCCTTCACGGTCTCGGGCTTGATCAGTGCTTTCGTATAGCTCGGCATGTTGTATAGAAACAACGGCAGCGGCAACCTCGGCGTCAAATGCTCGAAATATTCCAACAGCTCGGCCTGCCCTGTGGGGAAATAATACGGCGGCGCCAGTACCACCGCTTGCGCGCCGGCCTGCTCTGCCTTACAGGCGATCTCTACCGATTCCGCGAAGGATGTGTCGGTGACTCCGACCAATACGGGGACCCGCCCCTCAACCTGCGTACACACACGCTCAATGAGCTCGCATCGCAAGCGATGACTTAAGCTGGGCGCTTCGCCGGTCGTTCCCAGCACAAACAGGCCGTGCACACCACCGGCTAAAATGTGCTCGATAAGCCGTTCCAGACCGGCTACGTCAAGAGTGTCGCGGTCCAGAAGAGGCGTCACCATGGGCGGGACAATGCCCCGCAACGGCTTTGGCAATTTATCCAAGCTCGACTTCATGCGTATTGCTTCTTGACTGTCTGGTTGATTTGGTCGCATAACTTCAAAAACTTCAGAATCCGTTCATCAGGCGTACCCGCTTCAATGTCTGCCGCTACAATATCACACGGAGCGTATTCGCCGGCAATCCTCTCCAGGTCCATCCGAATCGCATCCAGCGACTTGTTCACCAAGTCACCGGGCGTGTACATCAAGGCACGCCGGGCGTCGCCGAACATTTCCTTCGCCCGGGCCAAGTCCGAATCCAGTCCCATGTCGATATACGCTACATGCGGTATTGTACTATACGCGTCTATGTACGCATCCGCATTCCAAGCACAATTGTGGATCCCGATGCAAGCGAAAGCCTCAGCAATCCGCCGGTCCAACGGCAACAGCATCTCGCTATATTGCTCGCCTGACACCATATTGACCAGACAATTGCTGACCGTGAAGAAATCCACCGTGACCCCGCTCTGCCGTTGCCTGTCATAGAGTCGCTCGGCCGCTTCGATCATGGTAGTGCAAATACAATCAAAAAGGTGCAGACACCGTTTTGGCTGATCGATCATGTCCGTGAAAAGCCTCTCGCCTCGCAGACGGTACGCATTGTTCAGCACCCCCTGCCAGTTCACAAATCCCGCGATTCGGCCCTCGGACCGAGCGATCCAATCGCATTGCTCCATAAGCCGGCCGAAGAAAGGATTCACAGCGAGCTCAGGCGGCTCCAGGTCGTCAATCTCTTTGTCGCTAAGAAAACGACGCTCAGAATCCGGCCAGTTGTCGGCAGCATACACAATCGCAATGCCGTAGATTGCCGCTATGCTGCAGCAACCGAAAGCACCGGTCAGCAGATCCAACGGCTCATCAGGACGGTCGATGCCGCCGATTGTGGTGCCTGGAAACCGGCGTCGCAGCTCCCTGCGCATGGCAACAATTGTCTCGCGCCGGTACGCCGGATCAGTATGCCACCTGCGCCCAAAGTCGATGCCCAGCGCAGTGCGATACCACTTCGGCGTGAAGCCGGCTTCCGGACGCAGGAACGGCTCATTACCTTCTGCTCGCCGCCTGGTCGCAGGTGCCGCCGGCGCGATATAGCTGATCAATTGACAACACTTCACGGACATTGCCGCCCGATTCTACCGGCCGAAGGCAGCCGTGAAAAGCTCAAACTTCCAGTCCCTGCAGCGACGTATGCGCATCGCAAGTTGAGCCAGCCAATGCACCGGCTGATGAATTTCGGTATAATCGTTCCTATGGGTCTCGCTGATGAAATAAAACGCAGGGCACTTGAATTAGGCTTCGATCTGGTCGGCGTGACAGATGCCTCACCGATTGACGCCAGCCAGGTGCAGTTCTTTGCCGACTGGCTGAAGTTCGGCTTTGCCGGCCAAATGCAGTACATGCACAGAAACTTTGAAAAGCGCATCGATCCCGCCTCACTTCTGCAAGGCGCACGGTCGATTATCTGCGTCGGACTTAACTACAAACCGGCGACACATTCCCCGTCGTTGCGAGCGAGGCACAGCCGAGCGCGGCAATCTCATCATGACGAGTCTGAGATTGCTTCGCCCGCCTTTGGCGGACTCGCAATGACAGAGCCAATGGCCCCCGTGGGCAGGGTAGCAATGTATGCCCAGTATGAGGACTACCATCCCTTCATGAAGAAACGGCTAAGGGCACTGGTGGAGTTTGTCAGCGCGACTGCCAGCCCCGGCCACAAATTCAAGGTTTGTGTAGACTCAGTACCGCTCGCTGAGAGAGCCTTGGCCGTCCGGGCCGGTCTGGGCTTCATCGGCAAGAATCATACGCTCATCAATCCAACGCTCGGCCCGCAAATCTTCCTCGGCGAAATAGTAACAACCGTGCAACTGCAGCCGGATGAACAGACACCCTGCCATCCTGCTCCAACCTCAACAGAAGCGCTTCCATATAATCATTCGAGGCCGACCCAAGCACCTCATGCCCCTCGTTCCGAGCGCAGCGAAGCTCCCTCTCCCTGTCATTCCGAGCGGAGCGAAGCGGAGCCGAGGAATCTACTACCAAAAAGCGGCGCAGCCCCAGCAGAACAAGAACTTGCTGAGTCAACGACCAGCAAATGTGCGACCTGCAATAATTGCGTTGAAGCCTGCCCCACGGGTGCCATGCGCCCGGATGGCCAATTCGACGCCAACAGGTGCATCAGCTACCTCACCATCGAATACAAAGGCCAAATCCCTGCCGACTTAGCTGAGAGGATCGGCGACCGCCTGTTTGGCTGCGATGAATGTGTCCTTGCCTGCCCCTATCAACGGAATGCACCGACGTGCAAGAACCAGGAATTTGCATTCCACAGCGACAGAGCGAGACTCGATCTGCGCCAAATCTTGGACATGAAGGAGAAAGACTTCAATGCGAGATTCGCCGATTCGCCTATTAAACACCTAGGCCTACAAGGCCTGAAAAGAAACGCCCGGATTTGCCTTGAAAATATGTAGCCGGCGGTTTCACCGCCGGTCGTTTAGCCCGCGCCCTGGCAAGTCCAAACCTTGAAGCAATCACGAAAGGCGGTTAGAATTCTCCGGGTCCTGAACGCGAATTGCGAGGCGAAGAATACGGGAGATACAAGGCAGATGACGGGGAACAGAGGACTAATGACGGAGAAAAGCCATGGCAACGATTATTAAGGTGCGATGTACCGGCGCGGGGCAGCATGAGAACGAGATCGACCTGGAGGATGTGCTCGGGCCGGACATCGTGGTCTACGGCAACCCGATCGACACGGGTCGGCAGATTCCCGCGCGCATTGTCAGAAGGTGCGAGGTCTGCGCCGAGGGCAAAGTCGTCCTTACGCGCGAAATGATTGAAAGAAGCCTCTGACCACAAGGACCTTACCAACGAAGGTATGTGGCGTAAGAGAAGATAAACAACGAGACATCGAATTACGGCGCGAGAAAGGCGTCGGTTGCGCAGCTCGGCACCTCCGTGCCGTGATATACGTCGCGGTCCTGCAACGTGAAGATGTCATCCTCCGCAATGCCGACACGTCTTCGTCGCACAAACTCGACACGACCGTCACCACAGAGAATATTCTGACCGCGGCGATTGTGGTTGATACTGTTGCGGGTCAACAACTCCTTGGTCAACCTCAAGTCCAGGGATTTGGAGTGATCACGGGGCAAGTCTTCGAAGAGAGGATTCAAATCGGCCATCAGAATCTTGCGGCAGATTAACCTGCTGTCTTGCCCCTTGTCGCACCGTATTCTAAAGCTGTATGTTACGTACTCTCTGCCGGGAAAATCGCGGTATTCCGGCGAGTGACAGGTGTCCAAGACAACGGCTTTGCCGCGAGGCGAGCCGGGACAAACAAAACTCGACGGCTCAACATACTGTAGCGCAACCAACAACCATAAGGCTCGCGTGTTTGAATGACCGTTCTCGCTCTGGTCGCCGATCTTCCACCACGGCGCGCCGGCCACGCTTGCAACGGCAGGTAGTGCCCCGTAGTCAGCATTGTACTGGTCCAAACCGCGCCATATCTCATGCATGCCCATCTGGCATCGCTGCCTTATGGCGCTGTGACGGACGTAACTGTGTACCGTTCCAAAAACGGTAATCAGAATGCTGCCGACAACCATGAACGCCGCCGCCGTCGCTAATCGTTTGCCCCAGTCCGGCCAGAACCAGCGCTCCGCCCCGGCCGCGCGACTCTGCTCGGTAGCAAGCAAGTCTTGCAGGCGAAGCTCGCTTGTCCGCGCAGAACTGACACGCTCGATTGTCTTGACGGCCAATTCGTCCGGACAGGACTGCGGCTGCACAGCTTCCAAGGGGTGCAAGGCAGATTTGAATGTTGAAGCAAGTTGAGCCGCTTGTGGATTGGAAGAGACCAGCGTCTCAGCTTCAGCAGTTTCACTCTGTGAGGTTAAGCCCAAACAGTAGTCGAGCAACAGTTGTTTCTGGTGGCTGCTAAGCTGCGTCATTGAGGTTCTTTACTCCCAACCGAGGCTTTATATTCTTTTGCGAAACGAGCAACGGCTGTATGTAATCGGCTTTTGACCGTACCTATTGGTATACTTAAAATCTCGGCCATTTGTTTGTAAGAAAATCTGTTAAAATACGCCAAAATGAGAATCTCCCGCAGGTTCTCCGGCATATTCGCTATGACCTCTGCAACGTGGGATGCCGTTTCGTCCTTCTCCAATTCCTCGTAAGGCCTTGTAGTGTACGAAGTAAGCGTATTTATGACCTCGTCAAACGACATCTCCTGCGCGTCTGATATGGTGCCGATGGCAACAGCGGCTGTTCGCTGCGATTTGCGAAGGGCGTCCTTTGCTTTGTTGGCTGCTATCGTGAACAACCACGGCCGCAACGGCCGGCTCGTATCAAAGCTATCCCGACTCGTAAATAGCTGCAGAAACGTCTCCTGGAACACATCCTCAACGAGGTCCTGACGGTTTAGAAACTGCCTCAGGAACGCATAAAGACCGTCTTTATAACGGCTTACAATTTCGCCGAACGCACTTTCATCACCGGATGAGTACCGTTCGAGAAGTTCCGCGTCGCTCGGTTTTTTCGAGGTTCGCTTCATAATACTCCGACTCTATTACGACGCACATTATAAGCAACTCGTGCGTCAACGAAAACCTCTATCTTATAGGATTCAGGCCAAAACGCAAAGAATCTAGGGCTGCTTCGCTACCAAATCTCCAGATCACGGTAGCTGATTGTAATCATTGCCCTTGTGACCCCGCGCCTTCAATCGCTGAACACTCGATGCGAACCATTGAAAGATTTCTCTTGAATTTGAGGCCGATAATCTGGTATAAAAAAGAAGTGCTCGGGTCGGCAAATCTTGGTTCGATGCTGCCACTGGTCATAATGGCTCCTCATGGCGAAGATGCACCAAGATAAGCCGAAAAGGCCTATGGCCGCTGAGACAGCGCGTAATAGGCGAAAGCAACGTACAGGGGAGGTGAAGTAACTGAAGGAGGTTCAAGCAGGCCAAAGGAGTCATGTTATTGCCGTGCAAAACCGCGGGGAGGGAGCTTTAGGTCATCTGTAGAATAGGTCCAGAGCAGGCGACCGCGCGAGAGAGTCGGTATGCCTGCGGAGGACCAACGGAGTTTCGGCAGACAGACAAAAAGATGAGAGGTCCGTGTCCATTTCATGAAGGAGGTATATTATGAGCAGAAAAATGGTCTATTTCGTTTCCTCTATGCTGGTGCTGGGTCTCTGCCTTACGCCCCCGGTGCACGCCGCCAATATCATCTGGGTGTCCGATGGGTACGAGGTGGACGGTGTCAAGACCGACCAGGGCTTCATTGACGTACTCACGAATCAAGGACACGAAGTTGACTACCAGGATCCGACATCCACACCCAACGTAGGGTATTGGCGGGAGCTTGATTCTGCCAAAATAGCCGCTCTCAACTCCGCCGACCTTATCATTATTAGTCGGCTTAGTAATAGCGGCGATTACGCCAATGGCTCCGAGCCCAGCCAGTGGAATTCGGTCAGCACGCCGATCATCATGCTGACCGCATATATCTGCAGAAGTAACCGTTGGCAGTGGCTGGACACAACCGGTACGCCCGAGGGCAGCCCCATGCTGCAGGCGATGGATCCCGGCCACCCTGTGTTCACGGATGTTGCGCTCGACCAAAACAACCAGGTAAGCGTCCTTACCGCCACCAGTAACTTCCCCGGCACTGCTGACCCCGGCAACGGTGTTTTGCTCGCCAATCGGGCAGACAGCGGCGAAGCCTGGATCGTTACTTGGAACGCGGGGCAGCAGTATTACCCCGGGTCTGGTCACACGGCCGGTGGCCGCCGGATGTACCTTACCGCTGGACAAACCGGGGATACGAACTCGCCCGAAATCGGTAGATATAACCTCACGGCTGAGGGAGAACAGATATTCATCAACGCAGTCGATTACATGCTCGGCATCCTGAAGCGTGTAAAGGCCTACGGCCCCGATCCTGCAGACGGCGCTGAAGATGTGAGCGCACCGCTTACACGGTGGACGCCCGGAGAGACCGCTGCGTTCCACGATGTGTACTTCGGTACGAATCCGGAGCCGGGTTCTGCCGAGTTCAGGGGCCGCCGGAACAAGGCGATGACGCTGTACTGGCATGAACCGGGGCTTACACCGGGGACCACCTATTACTGGCGTATCGACGAGGTGGAAGCTGATGGCGCGACCATCCACACCGGTGACGTCTGGAGCTTCAGCACTCCGCCCGCAAGTGCCTACGAGCCTGACCCACCTGATGGTGCCAACTATGTATCGACTGAGGCCGATCTTGGCTGGAGGGCCGGTTTCAATGCAATAACGCACGATGTATATTTCGGTACGGATGAAGCAGCCGTCGTCGCAGGCGACCCCAGCGTGTTCCAGAACAATGTAGACACCGAATCATTCGACCCGGGGACTCTGGCTCTGGAGACCACCTACTACTGGCGAATCGATGAGGTCGAGGGCGATAACGTCACCAAGCACGAAGGCGAGGTCTGGAGCTTTACCACTATTCCGGATATACCGATCAGCGATCCCAACCTCGTAGTTTGGTGGAAGTTCGATGAAGGCTGGGGCACCACGGCTCTTGACTGGTCCGGCCACGGTGACCATGGCAGCCTTACGAATGGCCCGCAATGGGCGTTTGGCTACGACGGCGATGCGCTGCATTTCGATGGGGTGGATGACCAGGTTCTTGGTGCTTCGGTTACCTTGCCGACTGATGCGTTTACCATAGCGTTCTGGTTTAATTCCGACTCCGATCTGGACAGCAGCAGTCCACGAGAGGATTTCGTATACTGGCAAACCGGTTCGCGGCCGCATATCACCTTTGATAAAAGCGGGACGGGAGAGATCGGGTTCTGGCCCAACATTGGGGGAGATTTTGATGGCCCACTGACCACGACGAATTCCTGGAGCGCAGATACCTGGTACCATATTGCCGGGACCTTTGACGGAACCAACTTCAAAATCCATGTCAATGGAAACCTCGAAAATACGGTTAACCATGCCGGAACACATGCGGATGCCTCCGGTCTGATTATTGGCAGTCGTCCAACTGACAGTTTTTTTGACGGCATGATCGACGACGTTCGTATCTACAACAGGGCGCTGACGCCTGAAGAGATTCAGCAGGCCATGAGGGGAGACCCGCTGCTTGCCTGGGATCCAAGCCCGATTAATCGGTCTACACCTGACATCGAACGCGCGATACCACTTAGCTGGAAGGCCGGGGACAATGCGGCGCAGCATGATGTGTACTTTGGCGCTGACCGCGATGCGGGGGAAAACGCCGATACGTCCGCCGCACCCGGCATCTATCGGGGGCGGCAAAGTTTCACCAGCTATATGCCGCCCGAAGCTCTGCAGTGGGGCCAGACGTATTACTGGCGTATCGATGAGTATAATACCGACACGAGCATCAGCACGGGAAGGCTCTGGAGCTTTAACGTGGCCGAGTATCTGATCGTGGACGATTTCGAGGATTATAACGACTACACGCCGGACAGAATCTGGCAGACCTGGCGCGATGGCTACGGCTATAACGAGCCCCCGCCCGGGTACGATGGCAACGGCAGCGGCTCGCAGGTAGGTAATGACGAGCAGCCGTTTACAGAGCAAACCACCGTGCACAGCGGCCGACAGGCGATGACATTTCGGTATATCAACGATGGTTCGACGGGAAAGGCTCTGTATTCGGAGGCTCAACGAGAGTGGGCTGTGCCTCAAGATTGGACCAGAAAAGGTGTGAAGGCATTGACCCTGTGGTTCAACGGGGATGCGGCTAATTCTGCCGAGCGGCTGTATGTAGGTGTGCAGGATAGCTTGGGCACCAGGAAAGATGTGCCCCACGAGAATCCCAGCGCGGTGCTTCTTGATGACTGGGAAGAGTGGAATATCGACCTGCAAGAGTTCGCTAACGCCGGCGTGAATCTGGCCAGTGTCAAGACGATGTACATTGGCGTGGGCAACAGGCTTGCTCCGCAAATGGGTGGCACGGGCACACTATATTTTGACGATATCCGGCTGTACCGGCCGCGATGTGTTCCTGACGAGGCCAAACCCGCAGCCAGCTTCAACGATGACTGCGTGGTCGATTATATCGACCTGCAGATGCTGGCAGCCGACTGGCTCATGACCGATTCGGCCTTGCCGACGGCCGCTCCGAATCCTGCTGGTGCCTGGTGGAAGTTTGAGAACAATCTGGCCGACAGCGCCGGCACCAATCAGGCAACGGCGCACGGCTCTCCGACCTACGGTGCAGGAGTGTTTGGCCAGGCGATGAGCTTTGACGGAGTAGACGACTATATCACCGTGCCGGACAGTGCCGGCGTGGAGTTCGGCACCGGCTCGTTCTCGATCTCGTTGTGGATAAAGAGCAGTTGGGTGGGCGGCTCTCCCAAGCAGTTCATCATCTGCAACGGCACCAACGGCAGCGAATTCGACGCGGGCGGCAACGGGCCTGACGGTCGGGCAACGGGTAAGAGATACGTCCTGAAGTTTGAGGGCGGCGGCGACTTCCGGTTGACCATCGATGATGATGTGACCAAGACGATCCTGAATAGCCCCAGCGACAACTTTGCCACCGGTGATTGGGTCCATGCGGTAGCGGTACGTGACACGGCGGCCGGTGAGCTGCGCGTTTATCGCAACGGGATGCTGGAAAGCAGCGGGCCGGACGACACCACAGAGACTCTCGACTCACCAGGCGAGCCGCTGTACATCGGTGCGAAGTTGGAGGAGAATGCCCATGCAGCAAATCAGTCTGCCGCCCCTGTGAGTCATTACTTCATGGGCATGTTGGATGAGCTCCAGTTGTTCAAATATGCCTTGACCGAGCAGCAGGTACGGTATTTGGCGGACAGCACGCCGGGCGACGGCGAGCTGTACTTGCCGATTGAGTCTCCTGCCGAACTATACGATTCGGAGCCGCAAAAGTCCCGGAGTATTGACTTCAAGGACTATGCGGTCTTGGCCGATGCCTGGCTGGATGAGCTGCTCTGGCCGTAAACAGATAGCATCGCTGATGCTGCGTGACACTATTTGAGGTTACAGCGATTCGGGGCCTATGCTAACGCATAGGCTCCGTTCCTTTTGTAGACGGCTTTCGAGCTAAGTCGTAAGCTGGTGGGCCCAAAATCCGCTGCATTGCAGCAGCCCAACGTAACCACCAAAAATAGATTTGGGGATGATCATATCGGTGGTACAATGCTTCGCCAGATAGACGGCTGGCTTCGGCAGCCGAGCCGGAAAGCTCGTCGTGGCGAAGCGCCAAGCCGGAGCCAGGAAGGACAGGGCTCTCATGACGGGGTTGTTTTCCAAGCCTAACACCAGCGAGAAACTGCGAATCCTCAGTGTGGATGCCCAATACGATTTGGCCTGTGCGTGTAGCAGCACCAAAGACGAGCACCGGCATCGCAGCAAACATGGCCACTGGATTTATCCGGTGACACTTCCCAACGGCGGTAGGAGCACTTTGTTCAAGACACTCATCTCGAATGTCTGCACGAATGACTGCAGATACTGTCCCTTGCGGCAAGATGTGGATACGCGCCGGTGTAGCCTTACGCCGGAGGAGACCGTCAGGATATTTTTGGACTACTACAATCGGCGAGAAGTCTATGGAATGTTTCTAAGCTCCGGTGTCATAGGCTCGGCTGATGCCACCATGGAAAAGCTCAACGCGACCGCCAAAATCCTTAGAAAAAGGCACGGATACAAGGGCTATATTCACCTAAAGGTGATTCCCGGCGCAAGTGACGCGGCCATACAAGAAGCTGTTTCACTGGCCAGCACGGTGTCACTGAATATCGAGACGCCCGGAGAGAGGAACCTGGAGAAACTATCGCGGAGCAAGAAGTACCTTCGTGACATAGTTGAGCCTATCAAGCTAATCAGCCGACTCACTGGTCCAGGCTCAAAATACGCCAAGAAAAAGCAAACAACGCAGTTCATTGTCGGAGCAGCCGGCGAATCTGATGCCGAAATCGTCAAGTACATGTGGGGCTTATACGACAGATTGAAGATGCACAGAGTTTATTTCAGTGCCTATCAGAAAGGACTCGGAGAGGAATCCTTAGCCAGTGAGCAGATAAAAGGCGAGAACGCAACGGACACACTCATCCGCGAGCATCGACTGTATCAGGTCGATTTTCTTTTTCGCAAATACGGATTTAGCGAATCGGACATTGTTTTTGAAGACGGAGGCAATGTGTCTCTAACCGTCGAACCCAAAGAAGCCTGGGCACGTAAGCATCCGGAGAATTTTCCCGTGAATGTCAACCAAGCATCGAGATTGTCGCTGTTGCGAGTGCCTGGACTCGGGCCGGTCACGGTAAGGCGTATCTTGCAGCAACGTAAGGCGGGAAAGATACGGCATATTGAGGATGTGGGAAAAATGGGAGCCCGGTTGGGGAAAGCTAAAAACTACTTAACTTTCTAAGGACAGCAAGAAAGCTGAGAAGACGGAGACCAAAGGACGCTGGGCGAGGGCGAGACTTACATCAGGGCAGTGCTGGACTGGCAAAGATGCCGCTGCATCGCGAGCGACTGTAATATCAAGCGAAAAAAACATTTCCCGCCTTGCTTGAACTCACGAAAAAGGGTATTCTTCTCCGGCTTGATGTGCCGTTGCTTAGTATTCACCTCATCGTTTATCTATGGCAACAGTGGTCGCTGAACGGGGAAGCAAGATGTGGTTAGACAACCGTTCGCTAAGGTTAAAGGCGAGGTTCGGACGCTCTCAGCAATTGAAAGATCGTGAGATCGGCAGGAAGAACGAAATGAACAACGGAGAAACTGAGGTGCGTGCATAAGCTCTTAGAAGTTGGTACGGTGGACGCGAATTGAAAGGAGTCAAAAGATGAACTGGGAAATGTATCTGCACAGAATCATTCAATGGTGTATTGGAACTGGGCTGAGCATTCTGCTCATACTTGTACTGATGTTCATCGCAATAAAAATAGCCCGGAGACTGTCGCAAAAGATGTTTGGAAAGTTTCAGAAAGGTCGAGACGAAGAGTTCCAGAAACGCGCTGATACGCTGAGCTCTGTCTTCGGGAATTTACTTGCAGTATGCATCATCGCGATTGCGGTCGTCATGATACTAAGTGAACTGGAGCAACCGATAGGGCCTATCCTTGCCTCAATCGGCATTGTAGGTGTAGCGGTTGGCTTTGGCGGACAGCACCTGGTGAGGGACGTCATCAGTGGATTCTTCATATTGGTGGATGACCAAATCAGGACGGGCGACGTTGTTCAGATTGCAGGCAAAGGGGGGGTAGTAGAGAAGATCAATTTGAGAATGACCATCCTGCGGGACCTGGCAGGCAATGTCCACTATGTGCGCAACGGAGAAATCGATGTGGTCACCAATATGACCAAGGAGTACTCACGGTATGTTTTCGACATCGGGGTCGCATACCGTGAAGACGTGGACGAGGTCATTGAAGTGGTTAAACAGATAGACGAGGAGATGCGCAATGACCCGCAATTTGCGGACGACATTCTCGAGCCCATCGAAATACTGGGCCTGGACCAATTTGGCGACTCGGCCATCATCATAAAGGCCAGGACCAAGACGAAACCTATCAAGCAATGGGCGGTCGGCCGAGAATTCAATCGACGACTCAAGAAACGCTTCGACGAAAAGGACATTGAGATCCCCTTCCCGCACGTGACTCTGTATGTGGGGCAGGACAAACAGGGACAATCTCCGCCGCTAAATGTTGCAGTGGAACAAAGCAAATAGACCTATTGCTCTCTGATGCATTGAGCAGAAAGGAGAAAAGCCATGTTTTACATTAGGACATCGGTGGTGATATTGTCTCTGGGCCTGTTTTGCAATTTGGTCTGGGCAGACGAAGTATACTTCGTCAACGGCGACCGTATCACCGGCAAGATAAAGCAGCTCGTTGACGGCAAGCTCATTCTTGAATCTGAGGTCGCAGGCCAACTCAACATCGATGTGTCCAAGATTCGAAGCTTCAGCAGCGATGAGCCGGTTGAAATCCATTTCGCGGACGGCACCGTCATCAAACAGAGGATAGAGAGCACCGAACCGGGCAAAATAGCCATACTGAGCACCGAGACTCTCACGGCCCAGCAGTTTGAACTGGCCCAAATCACGTCCATAAATCCGCCGGCCAAACCGAAAGCCAAGTGGACAGGATCGATCAGCGCTGGATTTAGCTCCACGCACGGCAATACCAAAGCCGAGAATAGCAGTTTTTCGGCAGACCTGGTTCGCCGGTCGGAGATGGACCGCCTGACGGTAAACGGTGACTACGCCCGCGGAGAACGGGAGGACCCCGACACCGGTGAAGATGAGGTCACTGAACACTGGTGGCGGACACGAGGCAAGTACGACTATTTCGTTAGCAAGAAGCTTTACGTCTACGGAGACACGCGCTACGAGAAGGACAGCATCGCCGAACTTGATCGTCGTGTCGTAGTGGGCGGTGGTGGCGGTTACCAGTGGATCGAGTCCGATGAGATGAACTTCTCCACCGAAGGCGGTCTGGCGTCACTGTACGAGAAATTCGAGAATCAGACTGACAGCAACAGCGAGGTGTCAGTACAACTCGGATACCATTTTGACAAGAAGCTGCATGAGGCTATCAAATTCCTTAATGACCTCACATACTATCCGAGCACGGAGAGGTTTTCAGATTATTACCTTACGTCGACGGCAGAACTGCGGGGCTCCATCACGAAGAATATGTTCACAAATTTCAAGGTCATCTTTGACTATGATGCTACGCCGGCCATTGGCGCGGGTAACACCAATGTAAAATACATCTTTGGTGCCGGCTGGAACTTTTAGACCCTTGCTGGTTGAAGCAGACCGCGGAAGACAAGACAATGGCAAGCTGTGAGTCTGTGGTTCTGTCCGGAATGGAACGATGCAAGCAGCCCCACGCATGGTATTTACACGGTATGGCAGGTCGTACCACCTGCGAATCAAAGATGCAGCCGAACTCAGGCAAATCGCCCAACTCGATGAGGCTCATTGGGTGGCCAACAACGCACCTGTTTCGACGATCAATTGTGACCAGGCGTTCCTACGTTTGGTGGACAGCGATGAAAACGGTCGCATCACCTGCCATGAAATCACCGATGCCATTGCGTGGGTGTTCTTCATTCTGCAAGACGATAGTGGGATCACGGACCGCAGCCAGACGCTGGTCTTGAGCGCTATCAATCAAAACCATCCGGAAGGTCAGCGAATTTGCGGCGCGGCAAAGAAAATACTGGCCCGCCTCAGTCAGAAAAGTGCCGGGCAAGTAAGTCTCGAGCAAGTACGCCAGGTCAGAGCCCAAGTCGAATCGATGCCGGTCAGTGAGGCCGGCGTCGTGTTGCCGGAAGCAGCTTACGACCTGGACATACGGCGGTTTCTCACCGACATCGTGCAAAGTATCGGCGGGACTCAGCATCCAAGCGGCGCAGAAGGTGTGGACACAGCTTGCCTGGAAAAATTTCTCGACACCGCTGCTGCCTACATTCAATGGCACAAACAAGGGCAGATACCGCCCGATAGCAAAAAAACCGCAATTATGCCTCTGGGGCCCAAAACCTGCGCTGCCTATGATGCGTACGCGTGCCTCAAAGACAAGATCGACCAGTACTTTGCTCAGTGTGAGGCGTTGATTGTAGATGAGCGCTTCAGCCAACGGATCGGCGTGAATGAGTCGCAACTCAAAGACCTGAGCCTGGACGATCCGGGCGTGATTACAGAGATTCTCAAGAACGCTGCAATCGCCAGAGCCAACCAGACCCAGATCTTGGACTTCGAAAAGCCGATCAACCCGTACTACGCTGAGGCGCTGGAGAAATTTCGACAAGAGACCGCTCGCCCTGTGCTGGGTGAAGTTCCGACCCAACTGACAAAAGGTCAATGGGATGAAATCAAGTCTTTCTTCGCCGAGCACGAAAATTGGGTGAAGGCCAGACCCGCCGACGGCGTTGACGTACTCGGAGTCGAAAAACTCAACCACTATCTAAACAAGAGATTTGCCGAAGCCGTGCGTGCTTTGATCGCCGAGAGCATCAATACCGCTATCGCTCTGGACAATATTCGTGCAACCGAGAAACTTATCCTGTACCAAGCATATATGATCGATCTGGCAAACAATTTTGTGAGCTTTCCGCACCTGTACGACCCCAATGCACGGGCTATGTTCGAGATGGGGACACTGGTCATGGACGGACGCCGGTTTAATCTGGCGGTGAAAGTCGAGAACCGGGGCGCGCACATTCAAGTGGCAAAGACGTCCAATATGTATATTCTGTACGTGGAAATCACGCCCAAAGACCAAAGCCAGAAATTTGAAGTAGCTATCCCCGTGACATCCGGCGGAAAAGGTAATCTCTGTAGCGGCAAACGCGGTGTCTTCTATGATGTTAGAGGCGATGAGTTCGATGCTCACGTCGTGGATATCGTCGAGAACCCTATCAGCTTTCGAGAAGCGCTGCTCGCACCCTTTCGCAGGCTCGGCAGGTTGTTAACCGGCAAAATTGAATCTTTGACTTCCGAAGCGGAAAAGAAGCTGGATGAGCGGACGCTGCAAGCAGTCAGCCAGCCCGCTACGGCTTCGACCAGCCCTTCAGAAAGCACCGGCAGAACCGTTCCTACCGGTAGTATGATCATGGGTACGGGTGTGGCCATAGCCGCCCTGGGTTCGGCTGCTGCCTACATTACGAAAACCTTAACAGCCATTTCGCCGTTTCGAATCATAGGATTTGTCATTGGCACTGCCGCGGTGCTCTTGTTTGCGACGTCCATCGTCGCGTTTCTAAAGCTGCGACGAAGAGACCTAAGCGCGATCCTTGAAGGCTCCGGCTGGGGCATCAACGCCCGGATGCGATTGACATTCAGACAGGGACGGACGTTTACCAGGAAACCGGCATATCCAAAAGGCTCTAAATGCACCAGGCGATACCCCCGGCTGATTATAATAATCCTCGTTGCCGCCGTCTTGTTAGTGTTTGGTGGCTTGCCTTTAGTGCGAACGATCTTAAGGTGTAAGGCGCGACCTGCAACGCCACCACAAGAACAAACGCAACCCGTGACAAAGCAATCGCAGGAATAGCAAACGGTCCAACTGCAAGAGTTAATGATCGCCTTCCTGATCAACCGCCATGAAATCTGAACTCAACGACACAGTTAGCGATGAAGAAATCCGAATCGGTCTGGGCTACGTTACCAAAGATGGGATCGCCTCGCAGGCGATGGGGGTACTGACCGGCGGAGCGTTCTTAATCGCCTTTGCCATCAAGTTGGGTGCTTCCAACATGACGATCGGTCTGTTGGCGGCTATCGGCCCGCTGGCGCAACTGCTGCAATTGCCGGCGATATTCCTGGTCGAGAGGCTCCGCAACCGCCGAGCCATCGTAGTCGCGACCGCCAGTCTGAACCGGATATGCTGGCTGCTGATTGCTCTGGTTCCCTTCCTATTCGCCGGCAAAGCAGGACTCGGCATCGTGCTGGTATCGATGGCCGCAGCGTCGGCTTTCGGCGCGGTTTCCGGCTGCAGTTGGAATTCCTGGATGCGCGACCTGATACCGGAAAAGATATTGGGGTCATTCTTCGCCAGGCGGATGAGATTGGCAACAGGTGTGGCAATCGGATTGAGCTTGGCTGCCGCTGTGTACCTGGACGTGTGGAAGAAGGTGTTTGCCGAATACGAGATTCACGGCTATTCACTTCTGTTCGCTATCGGCTTCGGGGTGGGGGCGCTTGGCGTGTATTTCATATCCAGGATACCGGAGCCACGCATGCCGGCGGCAGAAGAGAAGCCGAAAATCTTCAAATTACTTGCCCAGCCGTTCAAAGACGAGAATTTTCGCAAGCTAATCACCTTTTTGGCCTCCTGGAATTTTGCCGTAAATCTCGCAGGGCCGTTCTTCACCGTATATATGCTGAGAAGACTGGGACTCAGTATGTCCTTTATCATCGGGCTTTCCATTGTCAGCCAGGTTATGAACTTTGGATTTCTTAGAATCTGGGGCAGATTCACAGACCGATTCAGCAACAAATCGGTGCTGGCCATCTGTGGGCCTTTGTTCATACTATCTATCCTGGCATGGACGTTTACCACCATGCCTGAGAAGTATTTCTTGACCATCCCACTGCTGATTCTGATACATATCGTGATGGGGCTGGCTTCCGCAGGTGTGTCTCTGGCTTCGGGCAACATAGGATTGAAGCTGGCGCCCAAGGGTCAGGCAACCGCCTATCTTGCAACCAACACTATTGTCAACTCGGTGGCAGCCGGCATCGCTCCTATCTTGGGAGGCAAATTTGCCGACTTTTTTGCAAGTCGGGAGTTAGCCTGGACGCTGAAGTATACAACTCCCTCGGGTGAATTTAGCCTGCCAACGTTGAACCTTCAGCAGTGGGATTTCTTTTTTGCTCTGGCATTTTTGATCGGTCTGTATTCACTTCATCGGCTGGCTATGGTAAAAGAGATGGGTGAAGTCGAAGAAAAAATCGTTGTCAACGAACTCTTCATGGAGGTAAAAAGCCAAGTTCGTACTCTCTCCTCCGTCGAGGGGGTACGCCAGATGCTGACTTTTCCGTATTCAATGGTCAGACGGCTTGCCGGACAAAGGACGGTGAATAACGATGGCTAAACTGATTAAGAAGCACTCGCGAAAGGCAGGGCTACCGCCGGGGACCCTCGTGCACATCGGCACAAGGAAGGCAGAATCCGTTCGAATCACCATCATCGATTACGACGAGGAAAAATTTCAAGAAAAGCAGCTCCCTGCCATCGAACAGTGCTTTCCATTCAAAGAAACGACCACGGTGACCTGGATAAACATAGATGGTATCCACGATGTTTCGTTGATCGAAAAACTCGGCAAACAATTTGATCTGCACCCCCTTATCCTCGAAGACATTCTAAATACCGAGCAGCGTCCGAAGCTCGAGGACTTCGAAAAATATATTTTCATCGTGCTGAAAATGCTGAGTTACGATGACAAAGGACAAACCATCGAAGCTGAGCAGGTGAGTCTGGTGGTCGGTCCCAACTTCGTCATATCTTTTCAAGAGCGCGTCGGCGATGTATTCGAACAGATACGAGATAGGATCCGAAATGCAAAAGGACGTGTCCGCAAGATGGGTGCCGACTACCTGGGCTATACGCTGATAGATGCTGTCGTGGACGGATATTTTTCTATCCTGGAGAAATTCGGCGAGAAGGTGGAGGCCCTTGAAGAAGAGCTCGTTACGAATCCCACAAACAAGACAATGCAACAGATCCATAATCTAAAAAGAGAGCTGATTCTTTTGCGCAAATCGGTCTGGCCGTTGCGCGAGGTAGTCAGCGCCCTGCAGAGAAGCGACATCTCTATAATCAAAGAGACAACGGGCATCTATTTGAGAGATGTGTACGACCATACCATACAAATCATAGACACCATCGAAAGCTTCCGTGACATGGTGTCGGGAATGCTGGACATCTACCTCTCCAGCATCAGCAATAGGATGAACGCGGTTATGAAGGTCCTTACCATAATCGCTACCATTTTTATCCCTCTGACTTTCGTAGCGGGCATCTACGGGATGAACTTCAAATTCATGCCGGAACTCCAATGGCATTGGGGCTATCCGACTGCCCTCGGCGTGATGGGTATAATAGCAATTATCATGCTGATGTATTTTAGAAGAAAGAAATGGCTCTGAAATGACGGATACTCCCCGGAGCACCGGTTTGACGGAGGAACGATTATGCTTTTCCTGTTTGTCTTCACACTTGTTGTATCATTTATCGTGGTTCGCATCGGCGCAATTGCGTTTCAGTTGACCGGCCTTGAATGGTCACTGGCCAAGTTCCAGGCGCTGTCTTGTTTTACGGGAACGGGATTTACCACAAAAGAGGCAGAGCTCGTCACCGGCAACAAACAGAGACGGCAGATTGCTTCTGTACTGATAATTCTGGGCAACGCAGGTCTGGTCATTATGATCGCGACCCTGGCCAGCTCGCTGGTTCCGCACGAAACCGTCATCTCTAAACTGTCAAAATCGCTTCAGCCGTTTGCTATTCCGCCTTCCTTAGCGATATGGGTGAATCTGGCGATTATTGCCGTTATCGTATACGGTATCTATAGGCTGTTCACACACGAAAAATTTGCCAGAAGGCTGACCAACTTCCTTAGAAGAAAAATCATCAGAAGAGAAATCTTCCAACGCGTGTCCTTCGAAGAGCTGCTGATCGCAACGGGTGGATACGGAGTTTCCAGGGTGGCCGTTGGTGCCGGCAGCCCCGTAGTAAATAAGATGCTTTCCAGGTCCGAGCTAAGAGAGCATGACGTTACGGTGCTGGCCATAGTACGAGGCGGCGAAACCATACCTAATCCAGCAGCCAACGCGAGGATACTGTTGGGAGATGAGCTGATATGCTTTGGCAAACTGGAGAACATCCGAAACAGGATTTGTATGAATCCATAACCACAAAACGTAACGATAAGGCTTTTACACTGCCCGTGACGAGCAACATATCTTGGGAGCAGTTGGATGGATTGTTTTTTGGCATTTGATGGCGGTCTTTATACGTGGTTTGTCCTGCCGGCTTTGATCTTTCTGGCAAGAATTGCCGACGTGAGCATCGGCACGGTGCGGGTCATTTTCGTCTCGAGGGGTTTCAAGTACCTCGCTCCTATTGTAGGCTTCTTTGAGGTTCTGATCTGGCTTTTGGCTATCGGCCAGATCATGAAGAATCTTTCCAATCCCGCCTGCTACGTCGCCTACGCCGGCGGATTCGCGATGGGCAACTACGTGGGCATTCGCATCGCCGAGAAACTCTCCTTGGGCGTGGTGCTGATACGGGTAGTCACTAAGAAGGATGCCCTGCCCTTGGTAGAGTGCCTGAAATCTGCGAACTATGGCGTCACCAGTGTAGATGGGCACGGCGGCACCGGCCAGGTAAAGGTGGTCTTTACAATCGTTCCTCGCCGGGAAGTTGAAAGCGTGGTGCGCCTCATTAAGACATTCAATCCGCGCGCCTTCTACTCCATCGAAGAGGTTGGCTTCGTCGAAAGAGGCGTATTCCCACTAAAGAAAGATTGGCGGGATTTGCGTCTGCTCAGCTTGTTCAGACCGTTTCGAAAGGGCAAATAGAGCCGTATGGACGTAATACCATGAAACCCACTAGCAAGACTCATTCCAGAGTCCAAAAGCTGCGCCAGCTTCTGCAGGGTAGAAGCCATCTGCTTGTCGTTCTGCAGGACAATCCCGACCCGGATGCTATCGCTTCGGCGATGGCCCTGAGAAAACTGTCCAACAGTCTGAGCAGTGTTCGCTGCACCATAACCCACGCCGGGACTATAGGACGCGGTGAAAACAGGGCGCTGGTCCACTATCTCGGCGTAGAGCTTCGCCCATGTAGTGAAATCGACTTCGGGCAGTTCGACTTGGTCGCACTGGTGGATACGCAGCCGGGGACCGGCAACAATCCTCTGGCCGAGACCATCGTGCCCGATATTGTAGTGGACCATCACCCCCTGCGGCAGGCCACGAGGCGAGCCCAACTGATCGACATTCGCAAGGACTACGGCGCGACCGCAACGATCCTGCTGGAATATCTGATCGAAGCGGGACTGACTCCGGAGACGCCCTTGGCCACCGCCCTATTGTTTGCGATACGGTCCGACACCCAGGACTTGGAAAGAGAAGCATCGCGGGCAGATATCGAGGCGGTCGGATTCTTGTTTCCCATTGCCAACAAAAGGATGCTCGGAAAAATCCAGCGAGGCCGGGTCCAGAGGGCATATTTCCACATGCTGGCCCAAGCCCTCCGCAACGCCCGTGTGCACGGCCGGTGCATCAGCACCAGATTGGGGCAAATAGACAATCCGGATATGATAGCCGAGGTAGCAGACCTTTTGTTAAGAGAGGATCAGACCGACTGGACCATGTGCACCGGCTTCTCTCAGGGCAAGCTGTTTATCTCCATTCGAACTTCGCAGGAAGACTTGCGGGCGGATAGAGTGATCCACGCAGTTGTCGCCGGCAAAGGCACCGGCGGAGGACATCAGGCGTACGCGGGAGGACAAATTCCTGCGAATCTCGGAACCGAATCTGAACGGCAAACGCTTGAGCGCTTGGTCCACAAGCGCTTCTGTAGAGCGGTCGGTGCCGCCCCGGAACGCGGCGAAAAACTCATTGACGATTAAACGATATGAACCAGCCAACGAATGGAGCGGCCACATGACACACATTTTGCTGCTCGTCATTGGTTTCGCCCTGGTACTGGCGGGCGCGGATTCGCTCGTCAAGGGCGCTTCCTCTCTGGCAAAGAAGCTGCGCGTGTCTGATTTGGTTGTCGGACTCACTGTAGTGGCTTTCGGGACATCTATGCCGGAACTCTCCGTGAACATCATTGCCAGCATCAAGGGCAGCGGTGCCATTGCTCTGGGCAATATTGTCGGCTCTAACATCTCAAATATTCTGTTGATCCTGGGCGTATCGGCCATCATCTTCCCGCTGGCCGTCACCAAAGGCACGGTTTGGCGCGAGGTCCCGTTGAGTCTGCTGGCAGCGATTCTGGTGGGCATTCTGGGAAATGACCGGCTGATAGACAAGGCCTGCTCATCGGCGCTAAGCCGAGTAGATGGACTTGTACTGCTGTGTTTTTTTGTCATATTTGGCTACTACTCCATCGGCATTGCCAGAAGAATCGAAGGGATAGACAAACACATGCCCAAGGCAAAACACGGACCGGCAAGAATCATCATTCTGCTGGCTGTCGGTTTGCTGGCTCTGACTCTTGGCAGCCGGTGGGTCGTGACCGGTGCGGTACATCTGGCCGGTTGGCTCGGGGTAAGTCATTCGTTGATAGCCTTGACGGTTGTGGCCATGGGCACATCCTTGCCGGAACTGGCAACGTCAGCGGTTGCCGCCTACAGAAGAAATGCGGAGATCGCGATCGGCAACATTGTCGGTTCGAACATCTTCAATATCTTTTTTATCTTGGCCGTCAGCTCAATCATCAGGCCAATCCCTCTGCAGGCCGATGCCAACATAGATGTCGCTGTCCTAATCGGTGCAAGCCTGGCGCTTTTCCTGTGCATGTTCACCGGCAAAAGAAGGACACTGGATAGATGGGAAGGATGCTTGTTTGTCGCCGCATATCTCAGTTACATCGCATTTCTGGTGAAGCGTGGTTAGCTCGGCCCAGCGTCCCTAAGAGGGATACATAGATGTCAGGGGCACTGGTCGATAATTTTGCAAGTAAATTCCAACGATGTGGTGAACAATTCGGAAAACTTGTTGCAATTGTGTGAGGCGGGCGTTAGTATTACGCCCGTTGGAGACGAGCCGGGCGTCGCCACGGTGAAGCGGGCTATGCCCTGGCGGAGCCGGGAGCAAGAACAACACAAAATGGCCGAGTCGCGTGGAAAGAGCAATAAAGGTAAAAGGAGAATAGACAAAGAAGTCCGGAACTATATCGACCATCTGAGCGACGAACATCGCATGCTTGTCGTACTAAAAGCACAACTGTATGAGGGTTCCTGGAAACCCATGCTCGACGACCTGCACAATCGCCTGGCAGGTAAGCCGTACATATTCAAGCTGGTAAACCGAATAGAGGACGATATAAAGCGCATCGAAGAGATGCAAGCATTCGAAAGCAAGCACAATATCGACTTAGCCAACCATGTGGATTTGCCCTGAATAATGGTGTTCTCAAACGTATCAATATCCCTTGACCGTCAAGAGTGAAGGAGGGATGGAAATCATGCAGCCGGAACGGCGGATCAGACTGTGGTTTGTAGCGATTCTTTTACTTCCATGCGCCGGGCACAAGCCCATCGTTGCCGCAGAAGACTCGCGCTGCCTTGTGTCACCGGAACTACTTCGGCACGCCAACCTGAAGGTAGTGTGGCAAAATCAACTGCCGATGCAGAAAGCCGAGACATTGGACAGACTAATGATCGTCGAGGACCGGATTTACGCGCTTTCCAGCCGCAACTTCATGGTCTCTATGGATAGACGTGAAGGCAATATCATCTTTGCACGCATCATCGCTCCAGCGGGTTTTGTGGTAATGGGGCTTGATCTCTATGAGAATGAGCTTGTCTCGGTAATCGGCAATGAGCTGGTTGAGTTGGACCCGAATACCGGCGGAGAAATTCGCTACATGCGTCCCGAATTTGGGATCGTGTGCCCGCCGGCTCGCAACAGCTCTTATTTCTATGTCAGTGGCACCGATAAGCGCTTGCATGTTCTACAAGCGGACAACAGAGTGCAAGTGTTTGAAGTAGCAGCCGAGAATGAGCCTCTGATCACGTCCATCATCGCGGATGAGGACTTCGTGGTGTTCGGGACGAACGCCGGCAACGTGATAAGCATCACAGCGAACAAACCCCATAAGCTGTGGCAGTTCAATGCCACTAGGGCCATCGCCGGACCTGTTGTCAGAGACGGGATGTCTTTCTTTTTCGCGAGCGAAGACACCCACGTGTACAGGGTGGATATGGGGGATCTATTGACATCGCAGATGGTCTGGAAAACCCAACTTCCCGGTATCTTGCACACCGCCCCCCGCGTCACGGACAGTACGGTTTATCAGTGTATCCTCGGCAAGGGTTTGATCGCAATAGACAAGCGTACGGGTGAACTCATATGGTCCGTGGAGCAAGGGCGGGATCTGTTGGCAGAATCGGCGGGCAGAGCATACGTGATGACGAACATGCGAATTCTTGTGGTTATGGATAACCAGCGAGCAAAGCGGCTGTATTCGGTCAATTTCAACGAAGTGGCGCGACACGCAGCCAATACGATGGATGCAAAAATTTATGTCGCCGATCAAACAGGCCACGTCGCCTGCTTGGAACCTATGGGCCGATAGACGAGCATGACGGCGACCGTATCGGACGGGCGAATTGGCCTGACATGTGGCAGCCGGAGCCACGCAATAAACCGCTTAGGCAATATTGTAAGGAGAAGGACCGGAAATGGACCTGAATATTAAGAACGCATTGATTAGTGTCTCTGACAAGACCGGCGTGGTTGACTTCGCCAAGAAGCTGGCCGAAATGGACGTGAGGATCATCAGCACAGGAGGGACCGCCAAAAAACTCAAAGATGCGGGGGTCAATGTCGTCGGCGTCGACTCTGTCACCGGTTTCCCAGAGATGATGGATGGCAGGGTGAAAACGCTGCATCCGAAGATCCACGGCGCGCTGCTGGGACTGCGCAACAACACCGAACACACAAAGGCTATGAAAGAGCACGGCATCGAGCCGATTGATTTGGTATGCGTGAATCTTTATCCTTTCGAGCAGACAATCGCCAAGCCGGGTTGTACCGTCGAGGAGGCCATCGAAAACATCGACATCGGTGGGCCGAGTATGATTCGCTCCGCCGCCAAGAATCACAAGTTCGTGACTGTTGTGACGCAGCCGGACCAGTACAACCAAGTCATCGACCAGATGCAGAACAACGGCGGGGCTGTAAGCGAACAGCTACGCAGCGAACTTGCGCGGGCTGCATTTGCCCATACAGCAACGTATGATGCAGCTATCGCAAAGTACCTCAATGGTCGAGCGCAGGTACAATATCCGCCGAAGATTTCCATCGCTCTTACCAAGGCGATGTCACTTCGCTACGGTGAAAATCCCCACCAGAGCGCAGCATTCTACAGGCTGTCGGCCACCGCTGAGCCGTCTGTCAGCAGTGCCACATTGTTGGAGGGCGGCATAGATATCAGCTTCAACAATCTCTTGGACGCCAATGCCGCGTTTGAACTGGTCAAGGAATTTGATAAGCCGGCGGCAGTTGTGGTCAAGCATCTGAATCCGTGTGGCTGTGCCGTTGATGAAGATATGCTCGTTGCCTATCGCAAGGCATACGAGGGTGATGTGGTCAGCGCGTTTGGCGGCATCATCGCTCTAAACCGCAAGGTCAATGCGGAATTGGCGCGAACTATCATGGAATCCTATAGCCTATTTGGCAAGGCTCTCGGCGCGGAGGGCTTTTTCGCCGAAGTGATAATCGCGCCGGAATTCGGACAAGATGCCGTTGAACTCATACGGACGCTGAAGACTTGGGGCAGTAGGGTACGGCTGCTGCAAACCGGGACAATCGACAGGGCCAAGATCGACCGCGGTGAATTCGATGCTCGCTGTGTCGTGGGCGGGATGCTCCTGCAACAAAGAGACTTGATCGGCTGGGAGCCGGAACTTCTGGCGTATCCGACCAAGGCCAAGCCAACCAAGGAGCAGCTCGACGACCTGCGAATCGCCTGGCTGAGTGCAAAACACACCAAGAGTAACACGATCGTCTTGGCTAAAAATAGAAAGGTCATAGGTGTGGGGGCCGGGCAGATGAATCGCGTGGAGTCCGGGCTGATTGCCTTTAAGCGGGCCGGTGACCAAACAAAAGGCTGCGCCATGGCCTCGGATGCGTTCTTCCCGTTCCCCGATAACGTGGAGAACGCGGCAAAGGTCGGCGTCGCTGCCATCGTGCAGCCAGGCGGCTCCAAGAAAGACGATGAGGTCATCGCCACCGCCGATAGGCACGGCATCGCCATGGTCTTTACCGGCAAGCGACACTTTAAGCACTGATTTTGCGCTGCGTATTGCGCAAGTTTGCTATTCAAGCGCCGCTGCCGGCAGAAGCTTGCGGGCGCCGGACGGATTTAGAATTTCGGTCTTTTTCCTTCGGCGGCTCCCACGACGGTTACGGTCGGCGGCCGAAGATACGCCAGCAGAGCTTCCAATTGACTTGCGCGGCAGTCGGCGATTTCGAAAATCTGTCTTGCCCGGCGTACCCGCAGCACATCCGGCTCAAGTGTAGTGGCCGCAGCCAATTGTGTTTCTGCCTCTTCGAGTTGACTGGTGACGACCTGCAGCTCAGCTTTCGTCTCGGCAAGCTCGATTACCATGTCAGCCAGGTCGTTGTTGAACTTGGCCAGTCGGTCTCCACCGGCAGACTTTGCTAGCTCTTCACGCCTTCTCGCCAGTTCTATTTTGGCTCTGGCCAGCTTTTCCTCGGCATCAGCAAGTTCGTTTAGGTGCGCATCCGCTCCCTTCTTAACCAGCTCTCTTTCTCGTTCCACCTGTTGCGCTTGCAGTTCGACTATCCGCTGCAGTTGCACCATGACTGGATCATCGTGGATTTTTTGATCTGCTTCATGTCTAATTCTAACAATCTGCTCTTCAATAGCCGACCGGCGCGCCTCCAGCCGAGCAACATCCATTTCGAGCTTTTGTTTCTCCCGGAGTATTTCCGCCTTGCTGCGTTGGAGCATTTCCACAGGGACATCCGTCGGGATGTCTACAGGGACATCCATCTTGACGGTCTTCATGAACTGCTGTATTTTGCGATGAATTTCCGGGGTCTGACGAATGACCAGTTTATTGGCCAGATGCTTAATGGTCCCCTTTCCACCGGCATCAAGCCAGCTATCCGGCTCGATCGTTTCCCGGATAATTCGGCTCAGGCCGGCGCTGCCGGCAACATGAACAAAGCCGGGAATCTCATACACAATTGTTTTGAGGTTCCGTGGAAGCGATTCAGCAGGTGCAATGGTAATCACTCCGTTGTTGACGACATAGCCGAGTTCCGCGAACCCACTCGAAACCGCTTTCAGCAGAAGGTCCAACGCGGTTCGGAGCCTAATTTCGTGTGGCCCTTCCATATTTATCGGCGTAGTCTGCTCGATCTCAGCATTGTCGAATAAATCCCGCCACAGAACGACAATCTTTAGCGGTGGATCAACAGAATTCTTCAACATGTTTATCGCTTCGCCAAAGGGCATTTCCGCCGTCCATTGTGAAAGGTCCACGGCCTCCTGGTCCAGCACCGCATACACCACTTGGTCATCTGGGTCCATTCCGGTGTCGGTAATGCTTACCAGCTCAAGCACAGGTTCATCCATCGGCTCTGAAAGCTGGGACCGGGCCTCGTCGCGCCGACTCACAGCCAGCTCCAGTTGTCCTCTCAGATTGAATCTGCACTCTTCAAAAGCTGTGGCGAGGGCATCGCGCAAGTTCTTGATAAGGGCGTTCATAAACTCCCAGGCTGCCGGCGATACCTCCTGATCAAGTTGAATTCGCAGACCTAAAAGGATGGTCTGTTCGGCAGCCGCAACTGTGGATGGTGCAACTGGCAAGACCGTTCCACGCCTCGTCCGGCGTGCATCGGCGTGGCCCACATACGCACCTCCGCTTCCTGTGGAGCGAGTGCGCCCACGCCCGTATGATGGCTCATAACCACTCGGCTCCGGCTCAACTGGCCGCTCCATTGCCTCCATCATCATGTACTCGTCCATCATGGCATCTTCGTCGCCATCGGACGGTGGCTGTTGGCTGTCTCTGGCCGCGGGCACTGCCGGTGCCGAGTCAACAAACCGCACGTTTTCGATGACAATGAAATCGCGGGCCTTGTCCGGCGAGACGTCGAGCACCTCGCGAGCGGCTTTGCCGGCGACATGGCTACTGCACAGCAGTGGGGCTACACTCTCCATATCAAGCGGCAGGACGGCAGGGTCCCAGGTTATCTTCAGCAGGCAGCTTGCGGTACGCGTGTTCGAAACCGCGTCTACGCCCTGCTCTTGTGCTAACAGTACTGTCCCAATGAACAGCAGACCGAGAGCTGACAATATCGCGCCATGCTTTGCAGTTTCCATATCAAATCTCCTTCTGAATTTGTCCTTTCACATTTTCATCCTTCCGGATTTCTGATAGCCTCTGTCTGGCCACTTCAGCCGAGGGGCTTTCCGCAAAAAGGTCAATCACGCGCCGATAAATTTGAACAGCAGATCGTTTCTGCCCAAGCTCCCGGTACATCCGGTCCGCCTGGTAGACGAGCATAAAGGCCGTTTTGTCAACTTGCTCGCGGATTTCCTCGAGCGGGTCGCCGATGCTTGCCAGCTCCGCTTGCAGCTCATCCAGCCGGCGCTGCCTACGCTCATCTTCGAGAACCTCGTGAACGAGCTTCAATGCGGCATCAGTCCTTGCCTGAAGCGCCTTAACCTGGTTTTCAAGTGAGGCGATTCTCTCATGTTCGGGCGTGGCCGTAACACGGTTACTCACGTATGCCCACAGGCCAAGAACCACCAGCACTGCAGCCGCTGCAGAGGCGGGAACAGCGAAACGGACAAACCGCCTCTGTCTGGCCCGCCGGCGGAGAACAGAAAGGTCAACCGAGACCGGCCTAGGCCGCCCCGCCATCCGGTCGGCATCTTGAAGCAGATTTTGTATCCTGTCTTCCATCTGAAATCACTGCTCCATCAGGTCCATCAACTCCTGCCTCAGACGCTTCTTGGCACGATTCAGCCGGACCTGCAACAAGTTTCGTGATATGCCAAGGACTCGGCAGATGTCGCTCGTCGAAAGCTCTTGCAGATACCTCAGCACCACCAGCTCGCGATATTTAGCCGGCAAAGCTACCACAGCCCGGCGGACGCGGTCGAAAGTCTCGCTATCCATTGCCGCCTTATCCGCCGCTCGATGCCGAGCAAGAACCACTTTGCTTCCGGCTCTGGAGATCACTCTTATTCGCAGCAGACGCCTGTACTTATAGCTGCGGCACTTGTTTACAGTTATGGTAAAGAGCCAAGTTTTAAGGCTGCATTCGCAGCGGAAGTTCTTCAGGCCGAGATATGCAGCGACAAAGACATCCTGCGTAATGTCGTCCACTTCGCCGGGCCAGCCGAGTAGCCGGTTGGCTAGGCCCGCGACATTCGCGGAATACTCTTGCACGATCTGTTCAAAAACAGATTCGTCGCCCTGGTTGAAGCGTGCCACCAGAGCTTCATCATCAAGTGTCTCGGCCATGACCACAATATTAGACCGGCCAGGCTCAGAAAGCTTACAAAAAAAATCGGGAAGTGGAGAGGCCAAGCCCCGCACCAAAATCCAGCATCTTGGTGCTATCGCACTCACTGCCAGATTCGCCCGGGCTTGGGTCGATCTTGGTGCGGGCCGGACTCTCGGAGAGCTTATTTCCTTTTTGGGCGCAGGCCTGCGGCCTTTCGGAGCTTGGCGACCATATCGGTCTTTTCCCAGGTGAAATTCGGATGGTTTCGGCCGAAGTGCCCGCCGTGTGAGGTGTCGGCGTAAATCGGCCGGGCCAGTTTGAGATGCGAAATCATGCCTTTGGGAGTCAGCGGGAAGAGATCTCTAATAATTTCGCTCAGCTTCTTCTCGCTCATCCTCGACGTGCCTTCGGTGTCCACGAGCACGGAAATGGGCTCTGCCACCCCGATAGCATAGGACAGTTGAATCTCACAGGCGTCGGCAAGACCTGCAGCGACGACGTTCTTGGCTATGTACCGCGCCATGTAGCTGGCGCTGCGATCGACCTTGGTGGGGTCCTTTCCGCTGAAGCATCCGCCGCCGTGGCTGCCCCTTCCACCGTAAGTGTCGACGATGATCTTTCTGCCCGTGACGCCACAGTCACCTTTCGGCCCTCCGGTCACAAATTTGCCGGTGGGGTTGATATGATACACGATGTCTTTGTCGACAAGGCGCTTCGGCAGCACGGGAACGATGACTTGCTCGATGATTTGCTTGCGCAACTGCCTATACACCACGGATGGTGCATGCTGCGTGGAGACGACAACCGTATGAATACGTTTTGGCTTGCCGTTTTCGTATTCGACGGTCACCTGGCTCTTGCCATCCGGCCGTAGCCAAGGTAGCCGTTTCGTCCGCCTGACTTTTTCCAGTCGAAGAGTGATTTCGTGCGCAAGTTGGATAGGCATAGGCATACGAGCGGGTGTCTCCTTACAGGCGTAGCCGAACATCAACCCCTGGTCACCCGCCCCCTGTTCTCGATGAAGACCGGTGCCTTCGCTTACGCCTTGAGAGATGTCGGGGCTCTGCTTGCCCAGAGTGACCATCACAGCACAGTTTTCGTAGTCGAAGCCCATGTCCGGGTCGGTGTAACCAATCTTCTTTATCGTATCACGGACCACTTGAGGGACATCTACGACAGCGCTTGACGTGATCTCGCCGGCGACCACCGCGAGGCCCGTCGTCACCAATGTCTCGCAGGCCACTCTGCTCTTCGCATCCTGCGCGAGCATTGCATCCAGGATCGCATCCGATATGTGGTCGGCAACCTTGTCAGGATGCCCCATGGTTACCGACTCACTGGTGAACAGGAACCTGTCCGTGTCACAATGCGGGTTGTTATAAATCGAGCTTTTCACCATCTGTTGTTTATCCTTTCATTGGCTCTTAGAATTGGGCTGCAAAGGCATAGTCAGCCAATCTCAAGCTGTCCATCACACGCAAGCTCAAGCCCCCATATCATAGGGCGTTCTCCGTAAGAATCAAGCAAAAAAGCCGTTTGAAATCGGAGTAGTCTAAATGGGCTTAATAGGGCTTCCTTGAGCTGTCGTCTAATGTCCAGTCATACTTCATGAATTCAACCGTGTAGTTTTGCACTTCCAAGAAAGAAACGTCCGGCTCAGGAATGTACTGTGTGATGAAATTCAACACGGACCTCACGGCAGGCTTCTGGTCCTTGAATCTCTTATCCGTGCTGAACTGAGGGACAAACTCTTGGCCATACCAAGTGGGCTTCGGCTCAAATATTGCCGAGAGATAAACTTTGTGCTCATCTCTGTCTATCGAGAATCCTCGTCGGCTCGATAGGAACCTTTTAGCTTGGTCGTCAAGCTGGCGGTCCAGCTTGTGACCATAGTACGGCCCGTTACGCAAAGGAGGACTGGAAAGACTTGCCCGTGTCAGGGCAAGAAACACCCGCGGGTCATTGAACTGCCGGCGAAAGAACCTCTGCTCAATCTCCGACAGGGTGAACTCCTCGTCCATGACGATGAATTTGTAGTCCGTCCAAATACCCTTGATGTGTCTGATGCTATACGGGCCCCAAAAGATACTGAGTATGCGCGAGGCATTGATGGGGTAATTCTCCACAATGATGTTGAGCATCTGGACATTATAGGCGTTGATCCAGAAGGCAGTCTTGTCTTGGCTTGACCAGGACCTGTACTCGTTCGGATCCAAGGCATCGAATTCCTCCAACAGCCTCTTCAATTCCAGGCGGCGGCGTCTCAGAGCCTTGTAGTTAACCATACCGTCTTCGTCGACAAACTCCCCCAAAACGCCCGCACATTTGTCATGAAAAGCGACCCTCGAAGCAGATGGTGCCTCATTCGGTTCGGCAGGGCCGCCTTTCGTCTCGTTTGGCTCCGTCACGCTGGACTCAACTGCGTTGGGCTCGCCGGCATCAGACTGCGCCAGCCTACGTTCTGGTTCGTTGGGCTCGTCTAGAACGGATTCTCCTTCCAGAGCCAGGGCCTCTACGGGCTCGATCTCGTTTGGCTCGGGCAGCTCGACGACGGCGGATACTTCTACCTCGTTGGGTTCACAGACCAGCGGCACAACCTCATTCGGCTCAGGTGGCAGTGGTTCGACATCGGTAGGTTGGGGTTCCTGGAGTTCCTCTGACGAAATCTGTGCGACGTCCAGTTCTGCAGCCTTAGGTTCGGCCTGGGAGCAGCCCGAGATGAGCATCACTGCCATCATCAATGTTGCATATGCGGCGAAATATCTTACCATTCTGCATGTTCCGATAAATAAAACGCGGTCTGCCGTCCCGGCGTTGTCTATTCTCATATCTACCATAAGATATCAGACGACAATTGCAACGATTTGTTCATCGTTTTTATCGCCCTTCCGAGAGGGGCACTTAACCGAGCTGCACGGTTTTCCCATCCCTGAGGGCCGCAGGATTCCCTAAAGCGAACTCGCCTGTAATTTGCACCGGCCTGCCGAACGAAAGGTCTGCAGGGACTACGAGTATTGAGCGTCAGAGCGCGAATTCACTTGACAACAAGGGCAGCGAACGTTAACTTAGATAAGGTTAGACATCAACGAATTCTTGGGACATACACGAGATGACCTTGAAACGAACAATTGTTGTGGTCCTTGCTGCTTTTTTGTTTCTGGCAACAATTCCCGGCTCCAAAGCGGTGGATACCGGACCCATCGATGAGGTCCGCAAAAAACAGACGCTAAGTGACCAGGACCTGCAGGTTATCGACGAATTCATCGCGCAGGCGGTCCAGGAGCTTGTCAATACCCGAGATTTCACGGAAATCGCCAAAATCCGCACAATCATCCTCAGCAAACAAAGCGACCAGAAACAATACGCACAGCGATTCTCCGAATCGGCCTACAACCACATCTCGGCTGCTCTGGCCCGGGCGCAAGAATTCCATGAGGACCGCAAATTCAAAGTCACTCTCAACCTGTTGATCTTGATTGATGGCCTGCAGGACCCAAGGCTGACAGACTTGGCTTTAGGGATGGTAGACAGTCAAAGGAAGGCTATCCGCTACTGGGCCGCGCGTTGCATTACTAATCCCGGCCTCGTGGAAAAGCTCAATACCGGGTCTTCCAACCCACAGCTTGTGCCGAGAATCCTTGGGCAACTTTCGAGAGTCGTTGACAATAGCAGCGCTGAAGTGCTGGCCATGATGGCGGAGTTTGCAGCTTCCATCGACGCCCCGCAGGGCAGTGATCTGCTGCTGCAGATAGCTGATGAGCGGATAGAAGCATACCGAGATTGGACGGTGCGATACGAGCTTGTCGATGCGGTCATCCTGAAGCTCCTTTACAGTAAGGTCGTCACATCGAGCGTGGGCAGAAGAGACGTCGCCTGTCGCTTTGCACAACTGTATTCATGTATGATACAGAGATACACCAAAGGTCGTGAGCTGTTGAGCGATACAAGCAAGCATTATCTCGCTTCAGCGCTGATCGAAGTCGAGGACAAGTGTATCGGCAGGCTCTTGGGCAGACGGCAGTCGACAATTAAGCGCGCGGTCGAAGAGAAGGACTTTGAAACACTAAAGCAGGAACACGATAGACTGCTCGGCGGCGAAGCCGCCCAGGGCGCGTTACCCGCGACGTTGAACTTCGACTACGGTACCAGTTCAGATGATAAGCGTACCGCACCCCTTCCTTTGCCCGAACCATCAGGAACTGAATGAGTCTTATCGGCTGCCCGCAAATCGGCCTTTCTTGCCAGCCGTATGCTGAATGCGCAAACTGGACCGGCAGAGCTTTTCCGTTAGGTGCTGAACTGTGAATAAAAAAGCTCGACCAAGCTGATTAGATTTGAGATAATGGGGGTGAATACTTACGCAAGGAGTACCTTGATGCAAGAGAAGGCCAGTATAAAGATAGAGCATGCAAACAGTATAGCGACTGTACATTTCACGTCCACATCCATAAGTAACGTGGAGGACATAACGTGTGCGTCCAACCATATAAAATCTTTTATAGACCAACATATACCGAACGTTGTGTTATTTGACTTCGCGGGAGTAAAATTCTTCTCCTCCCAAGTACTCGGACTTCTGCTGGATATTCGCGGCAAGATGCAAACACACAATGGCAAGGTCGTCATTAGTGCAGTCAACCCACAATTGTACCGGGTTTTCAAAATAACTAATCTCGATACAATTTTCGAGTTTTTTCCTGACAGGGAAAGTGCTATGCAAGAACTGCGCATGAAGTAGCATTTGCCAGATTGGGGAGACTTACGCCATGTACACTACGACCCAATTTTCGATCTTCATGGTGAACAAGCCCGGCGTGTTAGCCCAAGCGCTCGGCGTATTTGCCCGAGCCAAGATCAATATCATCGCGATGACCATGATGGACTCCGTCGAACATGGAGTACTCCGGATTGTCTTTGCCGCTCCGGATGAAGCGAGGGGCGTACTATCCAAACTCAGCATGCCCTATAACGAAACGGAGGTTCTTTGTGTAAACCTGGCCAACAAAGCAGGGGCGCTGGCAGCTATTGCAGAAAAGCTGGCCAAGAACCACATAAACATAGCATACGCATATTGCACTGCCGGCGCAAGAGGTGGCCGAACAACAGGAGTTATAAAAGTCGCAGACTTGAAGAAAGCCGTCAGGGTCCTTCAAGCTAACCACAAGAAGCAGAGCAAATCAAAACCGGTTATCAGACGCCCACAGTCAAACAAAAAATAGGCGTCTATCACAATACGTAGGAAGCCCAACTTCACGGTCGCAGCACAAGCATGATACGTGACCAGTTCAGTCATCGACCTGCCTAATTCGGCAATGTGGAAGCGGCGATCTGGGTGCACCCGGACAGCGCAGAGAGGCCCTTCCGCGCCTGTATTGCGGAACTTATCGGAACGTAAGCGGATACGCAGATCGTGGTGGACCTCTTCGGACACCAACACAAGGTTGTCAGCGCGAATACACAGTCATGGTAGCCGAACCGCGCGCGGCAAAGCCAGCGTAGACGCCGGAGAATGAATTGCATTCGCAGCAGATATTTGGTAGTCTGTTTGCGTCCGGCCGATCGGATGAGCATAACATCGCGATAACCAGAACAACTGATGCCCAGGTGCACATCCATCATGCAGACAGCCGGAAAGACGGGGCAGAGACCAGTATTATCGTAACTGCTGATTCGAATAGCTGCAGATTACCTTTACACCACCAAGGCAAAAGCTGGATGCAAGACATTGGCCGAAAACGCGTGGTCGTCGATTATGTAGGACCTCAGATCAACGGCGGCCGCTTCCCCATCAAAAGAGCAATCGGAGAGAAGGTGGTAGTCGAGGCCCATGTCTTTTCCGATGGCCATGATCAGATCAGATCTGAGCTGTTGTACAAGAAGCATAAAGAGGAAAAATGGTCTGTTGTCCCCATGGAACATCGGTGGAGTGATGAATGGTTCGGGCACTTCACAGTTCTGGACTTGGGGACATATTGCTACACAGTTCGCGGCTGGGTGGATCACTTCCAAACCTGGCTTCAAGACCTGCGCAAGAAAATTGAGGCCGGGCAGAAAATAGCGGTTGAGCTGAAGATGGGAAGTCAATTCGTCGAGCAGATCGCCAAACGGGCACCGAAAGCAGATGCAGAGCAACTCCAGAAATGGGCGCGACAACTGCGCTCAGCAAGAAAGCAGGGCCAACGGACCGAACTTGCTCTGAGTGAGCAGCTATGCTCTCTCGTTGACAAATATCCGGACAGGTCACTTGCCGCAACGTATCCCTTAGAGCTCACCGTTATCGTGGACAGACCCAAAGCTGTCTACAGCACGTGGTACGAGCTATTTCCGCGCTCATGCGGCAAGAACGGCAAGCACGGGACTTTTGCCGATTGCCAGCGTCTGCTGCCGGAAATAGCCAAGATGGGCTTTGATGTGTTGTACCTATCGCCCATTCATCCCATCGGAAAAACGAACCGAAAGGGAAAAAACAACGCCGTTGTTTGTCAGCGTTCGGACCCCGGCAGCCCGTGGGCCATAGGTTCTCCCCAAGGAGGTCACAAATCCGTTCACCCGCAATTAGGCACTCTAAGGAGTTTCCAGGAACTGATGAAGGCCGCCCAGAAACACGGCCTGGAAGTGGCTATGGATTTGGCGTTTCAGTGCTCGCCGGATCATCCCTACGTGAAAGAGCACCCCGAATGGTTTCGATGGCGGCCGGACGGCACCGTGCAGTACGCCGAGAATCCGCCCAAAAAATACGAAGATATCTTGCCCTTCAATTTTGAGACAGAAAAATGGCGCACCCTCTGGGAAGAGCTCAAGAGCATCGTTTTGTTCTGGATCGAACAAGGCGTACGAATCTTCCGCGTGGACAACCCGCACACCAAACCATTCGCCTTCTGGCAATGGTTGCTTGATGAAATCAAAAGCGAATATCCCGAGGTCATCTTTCTGTCCGAGGCCTTCACTCGTCCCAAAGTGATGCAACGATTAGCCAAAATCGGCTTCAATCAATCCTATACATATTTCACGTGGCGCAATACAAAATACGAGCTCGAGCAATATCTAACCGAATTGATACACACGGAAGTCGGCCAGTGCCTGCGCCCGAGCTTTTGGCCGAACACGCCGGACATCCTGCCGCAATACCTGCAGTTCGGCGGAAGGCCGGCCTTTATCGTGCGCCTGGTTTTGGCGGCCACACTTTCAGCAAGCTATGGAATCTACGGACCTGCTTTCGAACTCTGCGTCAGCGAAGGCATCCAGGATAAAGAAGAATACCGGGATGCAGAGAAGTACGAGATTAAGAACTGGGATCGAAATAGACCCGGGCATATTAAGCCCATCATTGAGCGAGTGAACCGGATACGCAAAGAGAATCCCTCGCTGCAGAGTACGCGTAATCTCCGGTTCTGTCACATCGACAATGATATGTTGCTGTGTTACTATAAAGCTGCGGACGATCTATCCAATGTCACCGTGATGGTGGTCAACCTTGACCCGCATCATAGCCAGTCAGGCTGGGTTCGGCTGCCACTGCGTGAACTGGGGATTGACCCGAATCAACCGTATCTGGCACACGACTTGATCAGCGATGACAAATACATCTGGCAGGGAGAAAGTAACTATGTTGAGCTGGATCCCCGTGTAATGCCTGCGTGCATATTGAGAATCCGCGCGAAACTGCGGCGCGAAACGGATTTCGACTATTTTATGTGATACAAAGGTTTGCTCTTGTCACCAAACGAGCAAAAAACGGCAAACTTGTGGTACAAAGACGCCGTCATCTACGAGCTGCATGTCAAGTCCTTTTATGACAGCAACGGCGATGGAATTGGTGACTTCCAGGGACTTGTTCAGAAGCTGGACTATCTGCGAGAGCTGGGAGTCACGGCGATCTGGCTGCTGCCGTTCTACCCCTCTCCCCTGCTGGATGACGGATATGACATCGCGGACTACCGCAAGATCAACCCGGACTTCGGCACGCTGCGCGATTTTCAACAATTCCTGCGTGCCGCTCATGCTCGCGGAATTCGCGTAATCACGGAGTTAGTGATCAACCACACCTCGGACCAGCACCGATGGTTTCAGCGAGCGCGCCGCGCGAGACCCGGCTCGATCCGGCGAGACTATTACGTCTGGAGCGACACGCCGGACAAATATAACGAGGCACGCATCATCTTCAACGATTTTGAAAGTTCCAATTGGGCGTGGGACCCCGCCGCCCAGGCGTACTACTGGCACCGCTTTTACAGCCATCAGCCCGACCTGAACTACGACAACCCGCGCGTTCGCAAAGAGATATTTCGCGTGGTGGATTTCTGGTTCGGCATGGGCGTGGACGGCCTGCGCCTTGACGCCGTGCCCTACCTTTTCGAGCGGGACGGGACAAACTGTGAGAATCTGCCCGAAACTCATACGTTTCTCAAAGAACTCAGAGCACATATCGACGGCAAGTTCAGCGACCGCATGTTATTGGCGGAGGCGAACCAATGGCCGGAAGACGCAGCGGCGTACTTCGGCAACGGCGACGAGTGCCACATGGCATTCAATTTTCCCGTGATGCCACGCTTATTCATGGCCCTTCGCATGGAGGATCGCTTTCCGATAATCGACATGTTGGAACAAAGCCTGGACATTCCCGATACGTGTCAATGGGCGATGTTCTTGCGCAACCACGATGAGCTGACCCTGGAGATGGTCACGGATGAGGAGCGCGACTATATGTACCGCGCGTATGCACAGGACCCGCGAGCGCGCATCAATCTGGGCATTCGGCGCCGCCTCAGCCAGCTCTTGAATAACAACCGAAGAACCATCGAGTTGATGAATATTCTGCTGTTTTCCCTTCCAGGCACACCGGTCATTTACTACGGCGATGAGATTGGAATGGGGGACAATTACTATCTCGGGGACCGTGACGGTGTCAGAACTCCTATGCAATGGAGTCCCGATAGGAATGCGGGCTTTTCCAGAGCCAACCCGCACATGCTGTATCTGCCGGTTGTAATAGACCCGGAATATCACTATACCGCGGTAAACGTCGAAAACCAAAGTAGGAATCTGTCTTCTCTACTCTGGTTTATGCGCCGTGTGATCGCCATGCGCCAAAGATTCAAGGCGTTCGGCCAAGGCAGCATCGAATTCGTCGCGTCGGACAATCCCAAAGTGCTGACGTTTCTGCGCAAGCATGGGGACGAAACAATGCTCGTCGTTGCCAACCTGTCGCGGTTCTGCCAAGTAACCCATATCCGGCTTCCCGAATTTGCGGGCTTTTCTGTCGAGGAAGCCTTCAGCGGCAATACATTCGGCGAAGTTACCCAGCAGCCTTACACGTTGAGCTTAGCTCCGCATCACTTCTTCTGGTTCCTGCTGTCCAAACAGACAGAGCCCGCAATACAGGCCGCGGAGGAAATCACTCATTTGAAATGCGATACGCGCTGGGACAGTATTCCGGCCACGGACTACAAACATCAACTTACAGATGTCATACGCCGATATATCCGGAAGTGCCGCTGGTTCGGCGGCAAGGGCAAAACCCTTCGAAGGCTGAGCATTGTTGACGGCCTTTCCTTGCCCACATCGAGCGGTACGGTCCACCTGTTGTTGGTAAAAGCCTATTATACCGGCGCCTCCAACGAACTGTATTTCTTGCCTTTGAGCTTTGCCATGGGGGAGCTCGAACTGAGAGTCATGAAGGAATATCCGCAAAGCGTCATCGCGCACATAGAGCTGCAGGAAGGACAGGGGATTATCTACGAATCTGTGTATGACGAGCACTTCCGCAATACGCTGCTCGCTTTGATTTCAGGGCGACGTCGCAGGAAATCGGGAGAAAGACAACTCATCGGTGTCCGCGGCAGAACATTTCGGGAATTTCTGCCGGACAAAAGTCTACCTACGCAGTCCCAAGTGTTACAGGCCGAGCAGAGCAACACTTCTGTCATCTATGAAAACACGTTTTTCCTGAAACTCTACCGACGGCTGGACGAAGGTACAAATCCGGACGTGGAGTTATCCAGCTATCTGACCCAAAAGACGCAATTCGCCAACTTCCCGGCCTATGCCGGTTCGCTCCAATGGCACCGCGAACACTGCAAGCCCATCACACTCGGCCTTCTGCTTGCGTTCGTACGCAACGAAGGAGACGCCTGGACATACACCTTGGACACAGTGGGACGCTACTTCAACCAAGTACTGGCTTTCAAGGATAGGATAGCGCAGCAGCCGGAATTACCGGACTCGGTACTGAACATCGACCTGGAATCAATACCTCCGCTGCTCGTTGATTCCATAAGCCCTCTATATTTGGAGATGGTCGGCCTGCTCGGCCAACGGACCGCCGAGCTTCACCTGGCGCTGGCCTCATTGTCACATCACCCGGATGTGCAGCCCGAGCCCTTCTCAATGCTCTATCAGAAAAGCGTCTATCAGTCCATGCGAGGCCTGACGCTAAAAGTATTCAGCGAGCTGGAAGATACCTTGAACAACCTGCCGGAAGACATAGTAGAACACGCAAAGCAACTGATACCGGCCAAGAGAACCATCCTTTCTCGCTTGCGCCGTATCATCGAAAAGAAAATATCCGCATTGAAAATTCGCATTCATGGGGACTATCATTTGGGACAGGTGTTGTTCACGGGCAAAGATTTTGTGATTATTGACTTTGAAGGAGAGCCGGCACGTTCGATGAGCGAACGAAGGCTGAAGCGTTCGGCCTTGCGCGATGTTGCGGGCATGACACGGTCGTTCCATTATGCGGCACACGGTGCGTTGCTGTTGCGCGCCGCCGAGTGGGGCGCCAATACAGACTACCTTGAGCACTGGGCGGATTTGTGGTATTTCTATGTGAGTGGCGTGTTTCTGCGCTCCTATATGCACACGGTGGCAGATGCAGGTCTATTGCCCCAAGATAGCAATGATTTCGAGATTTTGTTTGAGAGCTTCCTTTTGGAGAAAGCGGTTTACGAGTTGGGCTATGAGCTGAACAACCGTCCGAGCTGGCTGATGATACCCATCCGCGGAATTCAGCATATACTCAAAGGCAATATTTGATCTAAATTACTGGGTTTCACAATGAAAGAGACAAATAGTCAAGTGGTAACCAATTTCAGCCTGTTAACGGATCACGACATCTACTTGTTCAAGCAAGGCAATCACTTTCGACTCTACGAAAAGCTCGGCGCACATGTTGCCGAACACGAAGGAATCAGGGGCACTTTTTTCGCGGTATGGGCTCCGAATGCCGCGAGTGTCTCCGTGATCGGCGACTTTAACAACTGGAATCCGCAATCACATCCCTTGGCGGCACGCTGGGATGCCTCGGGAATCTGGGAGGGCTTTGTCCCCGGAGTGGGTAAAGGCGCGATATACAAGTACCACGTTGTTTCCAACTACAACGACTACGTAGTGGATAAAGGAGACCCATTTGCATTTTACTGGGAGTTGCCGTCGAACACGGCCTCTGTGGTATGGGACCTTGAGTATAAGTGGAACGACGGCAAGTGGTTAAAGAATCGAGCCCAAAGAAATTCCCTCTCTGCGCCCATGAGCATCTACGAGGTACACCTCGGCTCGTGGAGGCGGGATCCCGCTGAGCCGACCCGGCTTCTCAGTTGTCGCGAAATCGCGCCGGCGCTGGCGAAATACGTGAAAGAAATGGGCTTCACACATGTCGAATTCCTGCCTGTAATGGAACATCCATTCTACGCATCGTGGGGGTATCAAATAGCCGGGTACTTCGCGCCCAGCCGGCGCTACGGAACCTGTCAGGACTTCATGTATCTCGTGGACGTCCTGCACCAAAACGACATCGGCGTCATACTGGACTGGGTGCCGTCCCATTTTCCGACCGACGAGCACGGATTAGGGTACTTCGACGGGACCCATCTCTTTGAACACGCGGATAGTCGACTGGGATTTCATCCGGACTGGAAGAGCTTCATCTTCAACTACGGCAGACACGAGGTCAGAGCCTATCTGATCAGCAGTGCGCTATTCTGGCTGGACAAGTATCATGCCGATGGCCTGAGAGTGGATGCGGTGGCCTCTATGCTCTACCTGGACTACTCCCGCAAGCCGGGCGAGTGGATTCCCAATGAGAAAGGCGGTAGAGAAAATCTGCAGGCCATCCTACTGCTGCGTAAGTTCAATGAAATGGTTTACAGAGAGTTTCCGCACGTCCAGACCGTTGCCGAGGAATCCACCTCCTGGCCCATGGTCACGCGGCCGGTCGATACGGGCGGCCTCGGCTTCGGCCTAAAATGGAATATGGGTTGGATGCACGATACCCTGGAGTACTTCCATACCGACCCCATCTATCGTAAATATCACCAGGACAAGCTGACCTTCAGTATATGGTATGCCTTCTCGGAGAACTTTGTGCTGCCTCTATCTCACGATGAAGTGGTGCATGGCAAAGGCTCACTTTATGGAAAAATGCCGGGGGACGACTGGCAGAAGTTCGCCAACCTCCGGTTGCTGTTCGGCTACATGTACACCCATCCCGGCAAAAAGCTCTTGTTTATGGGCGGCGAATTCGGCCAAGCCCGCGAATGGACGCACGAAGAGAGCCTGGACTGGCACCTCCTGCAGAACCAGCCGAACGAGAAATTGAGTAAGTGGCTGCATGACTTAAATCACTTCTACAGGAAAGAACCGTCACTGTATGAGCTGGACTTTGATCGTAAAGGCTTTCAGTGGCTTGACTTTCATGATACCGAAAAGAGCGTGATCAGCTATTTACGCCGCGGCAGCACCACGACCGACACGCTGGCAGTGGTGTGCAATTTCACGCCGGTACCTCGGCATAATTACCGCGTGGGCGTGCCGCACGACGGCTTTTGGCGGGAGGTCCTGAACAGCGATGCCAAATATTATGGCGGCAGCGGCCACGGAAACATGGGCGGAGTAGAAGCCTCGCCTGCCTCGTTTTACGGCAGATTTGACTACTCTTTGTCCATTACATTGCCACCGTTAGGCGTGGTCGTTTTCAAAAGCTCAGCATCGCCGTAAGCTGCAAGAACTTCAAGTGGCGACGGAAAAAGACGGAATAACCAGAGCCAGGCGGTCGGCCAACGACTCAAAAAGCGCGACCCATTCCTGCGCATCCTCGTAGCCGGACTCCGCTCTATCCTTGATTTCAGGGTATTTTTTCTTGGCAATGGTAAGCAATACGTTCTGCGCGCTTTGAAGGTCCATATCAGAAATTATCGTGCTCAAAACAGCGATACTTCGTTCAACCGTTCGCAAAAGGTCCGTATTCTGCGGTGACTCCATCAATTCTTTCACAAGTCGATCGATCCTCGCTGTTGTCTCAAACCGCACGGTCGTCTCATCCAGTTTCAGTGACAATCTGGACACCTCCTCGGCAAGGTCTTGGAGTCGCTTGACATCCACTTTCTCCGCCTGGATCGCCCGGCGAAGATCAAGATTCAGAACAAACTCTGCAGGGGTGGAAAGAGCTTTGGGCAAACGCATGTGGATGTTTCGAATCATTGACATTATGGCGTAGTTCCGGTCATAGATCTGCCGAAAGGTACCTTCAATTTCCTCCCAGGTATTGGCCAGCAGATAATAGAGAATTCTCCGCTGCTCGTCCTTGAACAGGTGCCACAGTGAAAAATTGTTTCCATCAAAGCCCGCATTCATCTGCTTCATCACCTCATTGCTGTCACCTTTGCGAAAGGCCACAGCAATATTCTCGCGCATTTGCTGGAAATCTTTGTCACTCATGCGAGGCCCAAGGGCAGCGAACAAGTTGTGGTCACCAAGGTGCAGTACCGCCAGATCGTAACTGTCCTTTTCCAGAGTTATATTGGATTGAACGGTGGCTCTGGCGGTGGCCAGGCTTTGGATTCCTGCGTCGACGCGTCCGTAATCCTGCATTTCAGCCGAATAACAATAAATGTCGGTCCCTTCATGCGGGTACTCTTCAAACAAAGAGCTCAGCGCAAAATGCCCTGCTACTCGGTTCAGGTCCAGCCGGGCAGGTTCCACATACGCCTCATAGACTTCTTTGCCGCTGCGAAACTGTTCCGTGTTCGTAGGGGCGTCCTGGAGCATATCTTTGAATTCAGGTTCCAAATCCACCTTTTCTACTTCGCGACACAACTGCATGGCCCGCGATGCATACTGCATGACCTGCACGGTCTCAATCCCTGAAATGTTGTCGAAGAACCATCCACAACTGGTATACATCAGCATGGCATTTCGCTGCATCTCCATGAGCTGAAAAAAAGCAACCTTCTCTTCGTAGCTGGGTCGCCTTCCGATTGCATTATTAACGAAGCTTTCAACATTCTCGGCTGACCTGTCATTTATCACGCTGACATAATCATTTCTGAGCTGCCACGGGTCCGGATGATACCCGGACATCCTGGCCTCGTAGACTTGTGCCAGCCTGCCCCTGAGCCAGTCCATTGCCTCGCGCAGCGGGGCCCGCCATTGTTGTTGGCCGCAACGTGCCTGGTCCGCACAACAGCCGCAGTTATTCTTCCATCGCTCAACACCATGAATGCAACTCCATGAACTGTTGTCCCAGATTTTGACCTCGTGCGTCGGCGGGAATTTTTCCAGATACTCGCCGTACACGGTTATGTTGGCAAGATGATTGGCCTCTGTGTGATGCAGACAATATGCCAGAGCCATGTCACCACGATAATGATGGTGCCCAAAAGATTCGCCGTCAGTCGCGATGTGCACCAGGCTGGCTCGCTCGGAATTCTCTGCAAATCCCTCCATAAGCCTTGCGGCAAAGTTCTCTCCGCTGTGCAACAGTCCTCCGTACGCAACATCATGAGAAATCGGCCCATGGTAAAAAAACAAGTTCATCTGCCTCTTGGATGGAAGATTACAGACATACGGCATAGTCGTAATCAGGCTATTCTCATCTACCTTGTTCCATGTTTTCGCGCCGATTTTGCGCACTTGCCTGGCCTGACGCGGTGCGAGAACTGCGAATGCTATGCCGTGCTCAGCGAGCACCTCCAGCGTCTCAGTGTCCACCGCCGTTTCCGGCAGCCACATCCCCTCAGGTTTCCTACCAAAACGGCTTTCAAAATCACGAATGCCCCAGATAACCTGGGTGTGTTTGTCTCTGGTATTTGCTAAAGGCAGTATTATATGGTTGTACGCCTGCGCCAGAGCAGCGCCGTGGCCGGAGAATCTTTCCCGACTCATTTGATCCGCCCGCATGATACTGTCATAGACCTCCGGTGCGTGCGCGGCGAGCCAGTACAAAAGCGTAGGTCCAAAATCAAAGCTCATGTTTGCGTAGTTGTTCACGATATCGGTGATCTTGCGATCGGGAGCAAGTATGCGCGATGCTGCGTTCTGCTTATAACACTCTTCTGTTATCCGGGCGTTCCAATCGTGGTGCGGATACGCAGAATCCTGCAGCTCGACGTCCTCGAGCCAGGGATTTTCTCTGGGTGGCTGATAAAAATGGCCGTGAATACAAATGTACCGTTCCATGTATAAACTCCTATCACTGCGCTGAGCCTGCACGCGCGCATGTGGAATGACACGCTCGGCCTTCAGCATAGTGTTTGTCTTGTCTTTCGTTACAGCACATATACAAACTGCGTTGGCAATCCGGTCAAGTCCGCAACAAACCAGCCTGCCAGCCCATAGAACGCACCTTCAGCCACGCGAGCAGACCGGAACCTGCCTACCCGATAAGCGCACAGCGTTTCTTAAGCCACGCCTCCCACAATACGTAGCCGTGCCATCGGGAAATCGAAAACGTATAGAATTGGTCACGCCTTAAGATATGCGTGTCGAATTGCACCATCATCACTGTACTTTCTGTCATTCAACAACGTTGCATCATATACTAAACTATCAGCTATCACGCGCCAATCTTAAACGGGCAAATCTTCGCTTGCCCACCCGGACAACCATGCCCTCTCTCGGCATGATTTGCACACTGACATCATCTACTTTTGCTCCATCAATACTAACCGCGGCCTGATTGACCATCCGCTTTGCCTCTCCGCCGCTTTCCACCAGTTTGCACGACAGCAACAGTTGCTTCATGGAAACTGCAGCGCGGGGAATCTCGACCTCTGGTATCTCATCGGGTAGTTGGCCCTTTGCGAAAACCTTCTCAAACTCGGCAGCAGCAACCTGGGCCGTAGCCTCATTGTAGAACTGCGCGACAATCGTCCTTGCCAGCACAACTTTCGCTTGCTTGGGGTGCGTTTTGCCGGCGTCGATGAGCTCCGCTATTTTCTCCGAGGGCAGCTCAGTCAAAAGCGTGAAGTAATTCTCCATCATGTCGTCGGAGATGCTCATAATCTTGCCGAACATATCGTTCGGCTCATCGGTCACGCCGACGTAATTGCCCTTGGACTTACTCATTTTTTCCCTGCCGTCCAGGCCAACCAGTATCGGCGTGGTAATTACGACCTGCGGCTTCTGTCCGTTCAGTCTCTGCAGGTCTCTGCCCACCAGATTATTAAACGTCTGGTCCGTCCCGCCCAGCTCGACATCACTTTCTATCATCACCGAATCGTAGCCCTGCATCAGCGGATACAGAAATTCATGCACGCCGATCGGGTCGCCTTTCTTGTATCGCAGTTCGAACGTGTCTCTTTCCAGCATCCGAGCTACCGTCATCTGGCTAGCCAACTTTATAATATCGGCCAAACTCAGCTCGGAAAGCCACTCGCTGTTGTGTCTAACTTCGAGCTTGGCCTGCGAAGTATCGAGGATCTTCCCGGCCTGCTGAAAATACGTATTTGCATTCTCTTCGATCTGCTCCGGCCCAAGCATGGGCCGCGTCGTATTTTGGCCCGATGGGTCGCCGATGCGGGCCGTGTAATCCCCAATGATAAGGACCGCCTTGTGGCCCAGGTCCTGAAACTGCCGCATCTTACGAAGCACCACCGTATGGCCCAGGTGTATATCGGGACTGGTGGGGTCCAGACCCAGCTTGATGCGAAGCTGCCTGCCGGTCTTGGCGGCCTCGGTGAGCTTCTCGGCAAGCTCGGCTTCACGAAAAATCTCCACCGTGCCGCGTTTTAAAAGCTCGATTCTTTGTGCAATTTCTTCAGCCATACACTGCTATCCACAAACAAACGGCCCAGATTATAGAAGACAAATCAGGGACAGGCAAGATGTGTCCTTACAATTCCAAAGGCACGCAAAGGCAAAAAGCTCAACGCACCTGCTCCGAGGCTGGCACCGCCCTGTTTTTCTTTGCCCAGAATACTGCCAGGACGATGTATAGTGCGATCGCAGGAACAAAGCACACCGCGCACAGCACGTGAACGGCTGCCACACCCAGCACACCGAGAAGGGGGTTTGCTTGCAGAGGCCAAAAGGGTCGAACATCAGACCAGCAAAAGCTGTCAAGCAGAATGTGAAACCAAACGCCCAATAGGCCGCCGATTAACATCTTGGACAGGGTCGTCTGGTACGGCAGGCCAAAAAGCTCCATGAGCGATTTGAACAAACCTCTCGCCGGATAGGCCAGAGCGCCCCACGCCAGACCTAAGGCCCCGCCCAGCAGGAACGTATGGCAAAGCCCGTGCATCGGGTAGTCCAGGCCAAAAACCAGGACCATCAAAGGCTCCAGGTCGATCACCACATTGGCCAGAACGAATACCGGCAGGTCGACCCACTTCCCAAACACCAGCCCAATCAGTCCACTGGGCCCAAAATGAAACGGCGTAAACGGCATTTGCAAGACTCAATTCTGCAAACGTAAGCAGCTAACGTCCGGCCAAATATTGACCCTCCTGCAGATAGTCTTGGACGTAGTCTTTGATTGCATCTTCAAGTGGCGTCATTTCTCTATCGTAGCCGGCTTTGCGAAGCTTCGTCATATCGGCTTGCGTGAAATACTGATATTGATGCCGGATCGATTCGGGCATCTCAATATATTCCATATTCGCCTTCTTGCCCATCGCGGCGAAAACCGCCCGCACCAGGTCGTTCCATGTACGCGCACCGCCCGTACCAGTATTGAAAAGGCCGTTTAGCCCTGGATTATCATAGAAGAAAAGCGTCATATCCACAGCGTCTTTCACATAGACAAAGTCGCGCATTTGCTCGCCGTCTTTGACGTCGCTCCTGTAAGACTTGAACAGGCGCACCTTGCCCGTAGCGTTTATTTGCTCGAAGGCCTTGATCACAAAGCTCCGCATCTCGCCTTTGTGATATTCGTTGGGCCCAAAAACGTTGAAGTACTTGAGGCCCACGATTTTCTTCAGCAGCCCCGCCCGTTTCGCCCACAGGTCAAAGAGATGCTTGGAATAGCCGTACATATTCAACGGCCTTAAGTCCTCGATCCTGGCCTCGTCGTCACTAAAGCCAGCCGAGCCGTCCCCGTACGTGGCCGCACTGGAAGCATATATAAAGCGGATCTTTGCATCCGTCGACCATTGCGCCAGGATTTTGCTGTATTGGTAGTTATTCTTGATAAGATACGATGCGTTCGCCTCGGTCGTGCTGGTGCACGCACCTAAGTGGAAAACCGCCTCGATGGGGGCCGGAAGCTTACGCTCAACGACCAGGTCCAGAAAATCGTCCTTCTCCACGTAATCGGCGAACCCCAGATTCCGCAAGTTTTTCCATTTTTCGCTGCACGCCAGGTGGTCAACGACCAGAATGTCCGAGATTCCCCGCTTATTTAGTGCCGCGATTAGAGCTGATCCGATAAATCCAGCCCCGCCGGTGACAACGATCATCTCCTGAATCCTCGAAAAGTAGCCGGTTTCGAACAGGTTAATCCGGTGATATGCGCGTGTCAAACGCTAAGAAATGATAAGCGCACAAAAAAAACCGCCGACAACTCAGGCGGTTAGAGTCCCCCGGCGCCGTGCCTAACACAACGCGATATAGCTGGCTATTGCCAGTATCAAAATCCGCTTTTTTGTGAAAGTGAACGGCAACCAGATCTCAAAATAAAACCTTCTCATCACCCTTCTCGGATACCTAAAAGCCCCCGTGTCAATCATGGTGCTATTATACCGAAAAAGGGCGGTGCAAGGCAAGAAAAAAACAGCCTCAATGCGCGTAAGCAATTCCTAAACAAACACTTACGCCAGCTCAGATGACAATTTTTTGTGCCGGTCGGCGAATGACCCGAGACCGGTCATCCGGCCAATCACAGATATACGCTCACGCCAACTTTTCGACGGCCTCGGCAACCAGTTTGGATATGGGCAGATGCTGTGGGCAGCGGGCCTCGGCCAGGCGGTAATCGGTGCTCAGCAATTTGGCTCTCACGTCGCTGGGAATCTGTGCAAACAACTCTCTTGCCCTTTGCTTATCGCCATAGCTATTGTAGTACATCAAATACCGCATGATGTCGCTGACATACGGTACGTCCGGCAGGGCTGCATCACATATCTCCGCGCAGCCAGGGCAATAGCCGTCGCAGGTCCGGCGTGCATATTCGCCGAGCACGTCCATATCTGCCTGCGAGAGTTTGGTTTTGTCCAGTACCGCAGCAACGTTGGCCGTCAGCACAGTCATGTTCTCCATCTGGACGGGGGCACAAGCTATCCTTTCATCCTGCAGTGCAAATTTGATACCTGCCTGTTCCGGCGTAAAGCCCTTCTTGAGGAAGTGCTCGACCATTTTCTTATCCGCCTCGGTCTCAATGCTCATGCGGAATCTTCTAATGGTGGTCTTGCCGGTCGTCTTCATGGCCACCACAGCGATCTTTGCTTCATGGCACGCCTCGACGGCATCCTGCATCTCGGGGTCCTGCATCACGCGGAAGTTATAGCTGGGCATCACCAGATCTATCCAATCGAGCTTTGCGGCGGCGGCCAGGCACTTCGCCATATTCTTGTGCGTGCTAAAGCCGAAAAACCGTATGAGCTTGCGCTTCTTTGCGCCTTCCGCCCATCGCCTCAATTCGTCCGTGAACTGCGAGGGATCAGTCGCGCCGTGCGGAGCATAATATGCATCGATGTAATCTATGTTCATCCTTTTCAAAGAGGTCTGCAGCCGGTTTTCCACGTCGTCGGCACTTCTCGCGCCCGAGGCCTTGCTCACAATGAACAGGTCCTTGCGGGCCTCTGGATTTCGTGCCAGGAACCTGCCGATCCCCAGCTCGCTGTTACCGCCCGCATAACTATGAGAGGTGTCCCAATATCTGACGCCCCACCTGTAGGTATTGCGCAAAACGATCTGGTTATCTACAAGATTAAACATGGTCCCCAGGCCCAGACAGGAAACCTTGACGCCGGTCTTGCCCAGTTTGCGCTTGGGCACCTGTGGAAGCTTAGCTTCTTCTGATTGTCCTTCAGCAGCTAAGACTGCACGCGAGCCCAAAACAGAGCCTAAGCCTGCCGCTCCAACAGTCTTGAAAAAACGCCTTCTATCGAGCCTATTCTGTGTCTGTTCCATAGCAAAAACTCCGAATTCTCATCAACTTGTCGAAAATGCCGCTCACGCCAATTTACGAACCGCCTCGGCGACAAGCCGGCCTATCGGCAGATGCTGCGGACAGCGGGCCTCCGCAGCCGCATAATCCACATCAAGCAGCTTGTCTCTCATCTCACGAGGCACACGAGCAAAAAGCTCTCTCGCCTCTGCGCGGTCTGCATAGCTGTTATAGTACATCAAATACCGCATGATGTCACTTACGTAGGGCGCATCCGGAAGCGCTGCATCACAGATATGCGCACAGCCCGCACAATAGCCGCTGCATGTTCGCCGGGCGTACCCGGTCAGGGTTCGCTTGTCCGCATCAGAGAGCTCGGTCTTGTCCAGCACCGCAGCAACGTTTTCCGTCAGTGTCGCAACATCTTTCATGCCAACACAAGCGGCGCTGAATCTTTCATCTTCGAGCACCAGTTTTATCTTGGCCTGTCCTGCGGTAAGGCCCCGCTGCAGGAAATGCTCCATCAATTTCCTCTGCTCATCTGCCTTGGTTCTCGGACCGAAACCCTGCGTCTTCATGGCAATAAGCCCAATGCCGGCCTTATGGCAGGCATCAACTGCGCCATCCAATTCCTTGTCCTGCATCAGCCGAAAACTGTACGGCAGCATCACCACGTCAATCCAGTCCAACTTAGCGGCAGCAGTGAGACAGCGAGCCATGTTCTGATGCGTCGTAAAGCCGAAGAACCGTATGCGTTTTTCTTTCTTCGCCCGTTCGGCCCATTGCTTTAGCTCATCTGTCAGTCGCGTGGGATCGGAACACCTGTGAACGCCGTAGTAGACATCAATATAGTCTGTGTTCATCCTTTCGAGCGAAGTCTCAAATCGCTCTTGCACGTCCGCGATCGTTCTTGCGTGCGAGGCCTTGGTAGCAATGAGTAGCTGCTTTCGCGCCTCTGGATTCCGCGACAGGTATCTGCCGATACCGATTTCGCTGTTACCGCCCCTGTAATTGTGGGCGGTGTCCCAGAAGTTGACGCCCCTCTGCGGAGCTACTCGCAACACGATCTGGTTCTCAAGAAGGTCCTGATTTCCGCCCAAACTCAGAGTGGGCACCTTCAAGTCGGTCTTACCCAACTTACGTTTGGGCACCTGTGGGAACTTGGGCTCTTGCCCTTTTTGGCCGGTGCGGGATTCGTTCGAGGCTGCCATAGTCTGCCCGGAGAGAAACACGGAACCAAGCCCCGCCGAACCCACGGTTTTGATAAAGTCCCTTCGGTCAAGCATGTTTTTTCGTGCCTTCATCCTTTTCGACTCCATAAGCCGCTCCTCATATTGTCAGGCCAATTTACTGACCGCCTCAGCAACGAACTTGGCTATCGGTAAACGCTGTGGGCAGCGGGCTTCCGCTTCGCTGTAGTCGATGTCGAGCAGTCTACTTCTCACAGCAGCAGGAATGCGTCGAAACAAATTTCTTGCTCGCTGCGTATCGCCGTAGCTGTTGTGATACATCAGAAACCGCATAATATCACTGATGTACGACGTGTCCGACAAAGCCGCGCCACAGATATGCGCGCAGCCGGCACAATAGCCGCTGCATGTGGCCCGTGCAAACTCGGTGAGCACTTCCATATCGGCGGCGGAGAGCTTGGTCTTGTCCAGCGTCGCCGCGACATTCTGCGTCACAAGGCCGATGTTCTCCATCCTGACGCACGCCGAGGTAATCCTTTCATCCTGCAGCACAGCCTTGATCTTGGCCTGTCCCTCGGTAAACCCGCGTTTCAAGAAATGGTCGGTCAGCTTCTTATCTTGATCGGTTACAATCCGGCGAGCCTGCGTCTTCATAGCCACGACGCCAATGCCTGCTTTGTGGCACGCCCCGATCGCCGCCTTCATATCGGAATCCTGCATCAAGCGGAAATTGTAGAGCGGCATGACCACATCAATCCAATCGAGTTTGGCGGCGGCCTTGAGGCATTGAGCCATGTTCTGGTGGGTGGGAAAGCCGAAGAACCTGATGAGCTTGCGCTTCTTTGCGCTTTTGACCCACTGCTTTAGCTCATCGGTCAGGTAAGACGGGTCCGACAAACCGTGGCCCGCATAGCCGTAGCCTTTGACACGGTCCATCACGTGGTACAGGTCGATGTAGTCGGTGTGCAGCCTTTTCAGAGACGCCTGCAGGGCCTGTTCGGTATCCTCGATGGTCACCGCGTCCGAGGCCTTTGTGGAGATGAACAATTTCTTTCGCAGCTTGGGATTATCCGCCATGAATTTGCCGATGCCAAGCTCGCTATTCGGACCTGCATAATCCGGCGCAGTATCCCAGTAGGTGACGCCCCACTTGACCGCGTTTCGCAAGACCGTCTGGTTTTCCAGAACATCGAAGATCGTGCCCAGCGCTAAGCACGACACCTTGGCGCCGGTCTTGCCTAATCTCCGCCGGGGGACCTGTGGGAATTCGGGCTCTTGCTTTGCCTGGGACTTATTCGGCTCACTTGAAGCTCCATTACTGCCGCTCGACACAAAAAAGGGGGCCAAGCTCGAGGCCCCTGCCGCCCTGAGAAAATCTCTTCTGCTCGTTTGATTTGGCGTTCTGTCCATGAGCGTAATCCTCACAAAGAACTATCGCTTCAGCAACAGATTTCTGCTGGCACTTCTTGTCTCACCTTCTGCAGAGACCCTTATTGCTTTCTTACCGCTGACCGGACATTCGTGTTCGCAAACTCCACAGCCGATACATTTCTCAATATCCACGTAAGGACGCTGCAGACACACCTGAATCTCGATTTTGGCGCCCTTGGCCGGCGATTCCTCGAACCGCTCATCGGGCGAGATTCTTATAGAATTTGCCGTATTTGCCACGATTTGCCGGCGCTGCTCGCCGTCAATCGCGCAATAATAATCTCCGCTGGCGAACTTGCCCGGCGTGAGATTATCTTCAATCGTCTCTATACTGCCACCGGCAATTTCTTTCACAGTCAACAAGCCGTCTCTTACGGTGATGAACTCTTCCCGCGTGAATATGGCCTTGGGACTGACCGGGCAGTTTTCCTCGCACACAATGCAGGGCTTGTCCATCGCCCACGGAAGACAGCGATTGCGGTCAACGAAAGCCGTACCCAATTTGATCGGCCCCGCCTCGGCAAATTCGTTGACGCCCAGCTTTTCCGCCAGCGTGATCGGCCTGATAGCGGCGGTCGGGCAGACCTGCCCGCAGGCCACACAGTTCAATTGACAGCCGCTCGAGCCGATTCGGTTGTTCAAGACCGGCGTCCACAGATTCTCCAGGCCGCCCTCGATCCCCGCCGGCTGAATCACGTTGGTGGGACAGACCCGCATACACTGGCCGCACTTGATACACCTTTTGAGGAATTCCTCCTCCGGCAAGGCACCGGGCGGGCGAATGACTTTGTGGTACCAGTTGGCGCCGAGCTTGTTGGCCAGCCTCACCGCCCCGACCGCAAAGACTCCGCTGACCAGCGACAGCGCAAAACCCCTTCGCGACACATCGGGGTTGGTCACTTCCCCCGCAGCGGACGGCTTCGTTTGATAGGCGATGACATCGTGCACGCAGCCATCCAGGCAGTTGAAACAGAGCACGCACTCACTGATCCTGATATTGCCGGCCGGCTCACAGCCGCCCTCGCAATCTCGCTCACAGAGTTTGCAGTTTACGCACTCGCTCTCTTTCTTGCCGATGCGCCAAACAGCAAATCTATCTATCACGCCGAACAGAGCCCCCAAGGGACAAATGAAGCGGCAATAGAATCGTGGAATTGCCAAATTCAACAGCACCGCAGCGAGAAATACGGCAAAAACCAACCAGCTTCCTTCGTAAAAGCGTCGGGGCACCGAAATAAGCTGGGCGGAGCTGTCGGCCAGCGGCAGCAAAAAGAGATTGAATGAGCGGGTTATAACTGCGATAGGGTCAAGCAGGCCAATCTGCAAGGTGACGGCTGCAGATGGAAACGCAGCCATACCAAGAACCACGATGAGAATGTAGTATTTTATCTGCTGGGCTTTCCGGTATCGGTTGAGCAGGACTTGCTCGGCCACCTTTTTCCTTCGCCTGCCCAGATAGCCAACAAAATGGTGCAGAGTACCGAAGGGACACACCCAGCCGCAGAAGAACCGCCCTACCACGATGGTCAATCCAACCGTTACCAGCGCCCACAAGAGCGGCCAGTAAAGCGTGTGCGTGGTCAACACCGTGCCAAAGGCCACCAGCGGGTCCAGCTCGAAGAACCAGTCAATGGGCCAGCCCCGCAGTTGCCAGAACTCTTCACCCACCGTAGCCACGATGCAAAACCAGACGAACAGCGCGAAAAAAAAGGCCTGGCTTATTCTTCTTGCAGTGACAATCTTCATGAATCCGTCTCAGCTTATCGCCGCCTTAGCGGGATTTAGTGATTGATAATCGGTCGTGCCGGCACCGGCCTTCTCCGCCTTTGCCAGATACGGCAAATCCGAAACACGCAAGCCCAAAAGCGTGCAGCCGTATGAATCAGCAGCCACCATGTCCGTGCTCGCAATCAGTGTATTCTTGCGCTTCAAATCAGAAACGGAGCCCCCGGTAGGCCCGTTGGTCATCATCACTTCCGTGCCGTCCAGGACCACCAGCGTGGGCTTTGCCATCATCGCCAGCTCAGCGATAATTGTATTGATATCCTGGTGAAAGATGTTGCGGCGTCCGCCCAGAAGCCCGTACCAGTTCTTCATCGACATCGAAGCGCCGGCTCGGTGGTGGTCTTTGACCGGCGCGATGCCGATGAGCTTGTCTACCTTCTCGAAAGGCCCGAAGAAAATCGGCCAATTCCTGATAAGCGCGCCACCGGCCAGCGTTGTCGGGCTGAAAAGATGCTCTCTCGGCAGCACAATTTCGGCGCCCGCCTCGCCTGCCGCTTTGCCGATGCCGCTCAGTGTGAAACAGCTTGTCGGATCGTTGATGGGATTGTCCGTGACGATAACCTTCTTTGCCTTGCCTCTGTTGTAGCACAGCCGGACCACCTCAGCCACCAGCTCCGGATTGGCCGTCGCTCCCAGCATCGGCGGCGAGGCAAAGGCAACGTTGGGCTTTACGGCCACGACGTCACCTGACTGAACGAATCGTTCTATGCCGCCGAGCAAGTCGATGGCTTTGGCGACGGTTTTCGCCCTTTCGTCACCCTGGACAATGCTCATGGTTTGTCCGGCTTTGCGCGGCACAGAAAAATCAGGCAGCGTCACCAGTTCCTCGACGGCGACTCCGGGCTTCGGCCCGGTCGGGTCATACAGCATATATGAGGCCAGGCCGCAGCCGGCAACTGCCGCACCGGCCTTACCGGCCCGCTGCAGGAATTCTCGTCGGCCGAATTTGTTCTCAGCCTGCGCTTTCATCGCCCATCGCTTTCTTGGCCTGCCCGAGCTT
>Ga0180433_10000643_pt1 | contig 59189 bp, 55 predicted proteins | sample SS_ome_8_FD_132980 | JGI IMG/M metagenome (GOLD analysis project Ga0180433, IMG submission 132980) | Hypersaline lake sediment archaeal communities from the Salton Sea, California, USA - SS_1_D_1 metaG | ecosystem: Environmental > Aquatic > Non-marine Saline and Alkaline > Hypersaline >... | reverse complement strand
TGTAAAACCACTTTTAGTATTCTCTTTACAGTGACATTTTGGGCAATGCATATCTTTTCTCCTTTTTGCAGTTTTAAAGAAGAAATTTTACTGAAAATATTTTTGATTAGCAATGCCCAAAAATTAGCCATAATTGGCAAAAGTTAACAATAGCAAGAAAATCGCAAGTCGTTTATAATAGTATTGTTAGTTAATGTAATCTGTTGTGGATTAGAGAGAAAATCGGAATCATTATCCGATTTGTAACGGATGATTCCGTTGAGTGCTCCTGGAACCGTCAAATTACTCACTGAGTTATTAATATTGATCGCACTAGAAGAGTTCAATGCTAAACGATTACCTGCAGCACGAACTGTTTGACTATTCGCCCCGGTCGTAATCGTTCCGGCAGTTGTTGTGATTTCAAGATCTCCATAAGTATTGACATACTCAACTAAAAGATTGCTCCCAGCTTCAAAGGTCGCGTTATAGGGATCGCGAATCGAAATCCAATCCTGAAAAACATTATCTGGCCCAACATTGATAAGCGTGACATTTGACCCATTATTTCCATTTAAAGAAGAACTATCATAAGGACTACTATTAGGATTAGAAACTCCAGGTGTGAAGTTCAAGCCTTTCGCCGCATTGATGATCAGTTTTTGCCCAACATTGAGTTGAATGGGATGACTATTCACAAGATCATAATCTTGAGAAACAAAACTTAAATTAGGATCTGTAGTGGTCACAGTGATGCTATTTGTAATATTGTTGCTTGCACTACTGAGTAAAATAGCATCGCTATTTTGAGGCGTTCCTGCCTGATAATAGCCTCCGCGCAAGTTAACTGTAATGTCACCGGTAGTCGCAAGAGGCGCATTACTTAAGTTAAAGCTTGTCAATGTTCCGCTTGCTGTGACTGTATTTAACCCCACTAAAGGAGGGGGAGTTGCTGTAGCTCCTCCGGCATTGACTGTAAACCCATTCTCACTATAGGTCCCCGCTGTTACAGCGTAGTCGATTCCCACCTCTGAATTTCCTCCTAAAGTCAATGTCCCTGTCCCAACATTAACTGTTAAATCTCCAGCTGCTCTCGATGCATTTAAAATAAGGTGACCTGTATTAAAAATATCAACAGTCCCAATTGTGGTATCACGTGTTGTTAAACGGGCATTTGCTACATTGAGCTGTGGATTACCAGGAATCTGTCGAATGAGGTTCTCTGCACTGATATCTAGTGTTCCCCCAACAGCATTTATCGCCCCTAAATCCAGTCCACTTTGCTCAAAAACGACAATATTCCCCCCACCGGTGACCGTCGCAATTAAAGTTGCCAGATCTGTTCCAATCGCTGTATTAGAACTAGAAGTTCCTGAACCAATCCCTGACTGTGCTGTTAAAGTGCCCTGAGTTCCAACTACAATGGCGGGCGTCGTCGCACCTGAAATGTTTGTGATGGCTCCCCCTGGAGCTCTCAAGTTAATAGTTCCCGGTCCTCCAGCATTGACAGGATTTGCAATGGCAAGCGTCCCCGCAGAAACTTCAATGTCTATCGACCCATTATTTGTCTCGATGCTATTCCCTAAAACATGCCACGCACTCAAAGTTAAACCACTTGCTGTATCAATAAGATGGAGATTACCTGCTCCAGTCACAAGACTTTGAAGCTGGGTAAGGTCACTGCGGATAGGAAGCAGTGCTGTTCCAACTCCTGATTGTGCTTGGCAATATCCATTTCCTCCTGTCAAATTCACCGCTGGTCCTGTGACACGTGAAATAAACCCTCCTAAAGACTCTACTAAAACATCTCCTCCCGAAGTATTCACTGAGGCAACAGCAACATTCCCACCTGCTGTCAACGTTGCACTCCCCCCCTGCGTTAGAATCAAAGTAGCCCCATTCATTGTTAGGTTGCCATTTGTTGCTGTCTCTGTAATGACTCCTGTAGCTCCACTCGTAACTGTCACCATCCCATTCACGCTATGGATAATATCTGTGTCCGCAGCAATCGCAATGCTTCCCGAATTTGACGAGACTGTTTGGTTAACAAGTGTACTTCCTGCATTGGCTTCCAAATGAACTGTTCCCGTCCCTCCAGCAAGCACAGGATTGGTTATAGTCAGATTTCCCGTTCCCGCTTGAATATCGATATTTCCACTACTTGTCGATACACTATTACCAAGAGTATTCCAAGCATTGAGCTCTAACCCACTAGATCCATTGAACACATAAAGACCTCCGATTCCTGAAATATTTCCTTGAAACCGCGATAGATTTGTTTGAATGACATTGCCTGCTGTTCCCATACCCAGTTGTGCAATAAAAAATCCATCTGCTCCACTAAAGTTCGTAGCTGGGCCAATCACACGTGAAATACTTCCTCCTTTAGAAGAGACAAAGATATTCCCCGTTGCGGCGTTAACTTCAGCAGCTGCAATGTTGCCTCCAGCCCCAAGCGTAATGTTGCCTCCCAAGGTTGCAATTGAAGAAGCAGCATCCATTGTTAGGCTGCCTATTGTTGCTGTTTCTTGCACAGTTCCTGTCGCCCCACTAGAAATACTCACGACTCCACCCGACCCATGAACCACATTTGTATTTCCAATAATTGCAATGCTTCCCGTATTAGCTGTCACGACTTGGTTAAGTGCAATACTTCCCGTGTTGGCATCTAAAGTGATAGAACCAGTCCCTCCTGCAATAACGGGACGTGCAATCGTCAGGTTTCCAACACCTGCTTCAACAAAAACCGTTCCATCATGTGTCTCGACACTATTGCCTACAGTATTCCAATCATTTAAATTAAGCCCTCCCACCGTATCAACAACATAAAGATCTCCCGTATCTGTCACAGTTCCCTGAAAATTAGCTAAAGCTGTCTGGAGGGGATTTGCTAACGTCCCAACTCCTGATAAAGCCCTGCAGTAACCATTCAAACCTGTCAAGTTCACAGCCGGACCAGCAACTTTTGTGATGCTTCCATTAAGAGCACTAACTAAAATATTGCCTCCTGCAACATTGACTTCTGACACAGCAACATTTCCGCCAGCAGAAAGGTTTGCAAAACCTCCTTGAGTCATAATCGAAGCCGCTCCATTCATGGTTAAACTTCCATTTGTCGCTGTTTCTGTTACAGAGCCAGTTGTTCCTGTCAAAACTGAAACCACCCCATTCATCCCATGAGAGACGGCATTGTTTCCAATAATCGTGATCGTGCCACTATTTGTTCTGACGGCTTGATTAAGCGCAATACTTTCCGTATTAGCATTCAAATGAATGGTTCCCGCTGCTCCTGCAACAACCGGACGTGAAACTGTTAAATTTCCAGAGCCTGTTTGAATATCTGCTCCTCCAATACTCGTAGTTACACTATTGCCAGCAACATTCCAGTCATTGAGGATAAGACCTCCTGTCGTATTAAACACATAGAGATCTCCTGAAGTCACTGATCCCTGAAATGCTGTTAATGTCATCTGAATTGGACTGGCCAACGTCCCAACTCCTAACTGAGCAGAGCAATAACCATTCCCCCCAATAAGATTTGAGGCAGGCCCAACAACCCTTTCGATGGAACCTCCAGTTGAGTTCACCGTGATATTTCCTAAACTCGTATCGACTTCTGATAGGAAAATATTTGCTGAAGCTAGAAGGGCTGCGAGTCCTCCATCTGTTGAATACGTCGTACCAGCATTCATTGTCAAAGAGCCTGCATTGGCATTAACTGCGATCGTTCCAACACCTGTTGCATTCAAATCTCCATTAACCCCATGACTAATTCCTCTATTTGCCGTCAGTTGAATCGAGCCATTTGTTGCAACAATGCCTTCGTTGACATTGATTGCGCCTCCAATAGGTGTCTCAACCAAAACGCCACTGACTCCTGCTGATGCTAACCCTGTTTTTGTTAAGAGATCGACTGTTACAGTATCAATGATAAGATTCCCCAAGCTCGAGGTCGTCATATCAATTGCTCCAACGGTGCTATCTCCAGCAACAGTTGTTCCCCCACTCAATTCAAGAAATGCATTATTTTGTGCTGTAAAAACAACATTGGATGCATTTAACCTAAGATCTTGCCCCCCCCGTACCAATGCCACCGTTGGGCGTTTCTACTTTGATCCCATTTGCCTGGCTGAGAGCATTTCCTGCAACTGATCCGTTGAGTGAGTGATAACTCACCGTTCCATTGAGCGCCCCCGGGACAGTTAAGTTACTAACTGATCCATTAACATTGATGGTATTTTGTGCTGTCATTTTCAGACTGCTTCCAGCAGCACGGACTGTCTGACTATTCGCTCCTGTCGTCATCGTCCCGGAGGTTGTCGTAATTTCAAGGTCTCCATAAGTATTGACATACTCAACTAAAAGATTACTTCCAGCTTCAAAGGTCGTGTTATAGGGATCACGAATAGAAACCCAATCCTGAAAAACATTATCTGGTCCAATATTGGTGAGGGTAATATTAGATCCATTATTTCCATTTAAAGAAGAACTATCATATGGACTACTATTAGGGTTAGAAATTCCAGGTGTGAAATTTAAGCCCTTTGCTGCATTGATGATCAGTTTTTGCCCAGCATTTAGGGCAATTTGACCACTATTCATGAGATCGTAATCTTGAGCAACAAAACTTAAATTAGGATCAGTCGTCGTCACCGTGAGGCTATTTGTAATATTGTTATTCGTGCTACTCAGTAAAATGGCATCGCTAATTTGAGGTGTGCCTGCCTGATAATACCCTCCTCGCAAATTCACTGTAATATCACCCGTCGAAGCAAGGGTTGCACTGCTCAAGTCAAAGCTCGTTGACGCACCATTTGCCGAAATGGTATTGAAACCCCCTAAAGGAGGAGGAGTCACTGAGGTTCCTCCAAAATTGACTGTAAAACCATTCTCATTGTAGGTCCCAGCTGTTATTGTGTAGTTAACTCCAACTTCCGAGTTTCCTCCTAAAGTCAGCGTATTTACACCTACATTAACTGTTAAGTCTCCAGCTGCTCTTGACGCATTTAAAACTAGATGGCCCGTATTAAAAACATCAACAGTTCCAATCGTGGTATCACGTGTCGATAAATGAGCATTTGCAACATTGAGTTGAGGATCACCAGGAATCTGCCGAATAAGGTTGCCTGCGCTGATGTCAAGCGTCCCTCCAACTGCATTAATTGCCCCTAAATCAAGTCCATTTTGCTCAAAAATGACAATATTCCCCCCGCCTGTGACTGTCGCAATTAAAGTTGTCAGATCTGTTCCAATCGCACCTCCAGGAATGTTTACTTTAGTTTGTGAGGCTTGACTAAGAGCTGCTCCACTAACCGATCCAGCTGTAGAGTTGTAACTTAAAACGCCATTGAGTGCCCCAGGAATCGATAAATTACTCACAGACCCTGTTAAGGTAATATTCCCTTGACTATTCATTCTAAGGTTAGCTCCGGCGCAGCGCACAGTTTGACTCTGTGCTCCTGTAGCTAAAGCTCCGGCACTTGAATTGATCGTCAAGTTTCCATAAGTATTGATGTATTGAGTAGTAATATCACTGCTCGCTTCAAGCCTTGTATCATAAGCATCTCGAATAGAAACCCAGTCCTGAAAGGTATTCCCTCCCCCAAAATTTAAAAGTGTTACATCGGATCCATTACCCGAATTAAGCAGCGAGCCACTAAAGGGACTACTATTCGGACTGACAATTCCAGGTGTAAAATTTAGGCCTTTTGCTGCATTGATGATCAAGCGTTGTGCTGGAGCTAAAGAAATAGCTGCATTATTGACCAAGTGATAATCTTGATTTATGAATACAAGATCAGGATCAACTGTCGTAACCGTCAGGCTTCCAGTAATGTTATTATTGGTGCTATTGATCAGAATTGCATCATTTGCTTGCGTATTATTTGCTTGGTAATAGCCTCCTCTTAAATTGACAGTAATATCGCCTGTTGTCGCAAGCGTTGCGCTGCTCAAGTTAAAGAAAATAGAAGTTCCATTAGCCGTTACTGTGTTAAGAGGTGTTGTCGGAGGTGTGGTTGGAGTGCCAGCAACATCTACAATAAATCCATTTTCGTTATACGTTGTTGCCGTTACATTGTAATCAAGACCGACCTCCGAGTTTCCATTTAAGGTTAAAGTATTTCCCCCAACATCAATTGAGAAATTCCCTGCAACTCTTGAGGCATCTAAAATGAGACTGCCTCCATTAAGCACATCAACAGATCCAATTGAAGAACTACGAGTTGTAAACAGGGCATCTGTGACATTAAGAACAGGATTTCCTACTTCCTGTTGAATTGTTAAATCAGCGCTCACATCGAGGCTACCACTTGTGATATTGATTGCACCTAAGTTGAGCCCACTCTGTTCAAAAATGACAACATCCCCAATTCCGCTTACTGTTGCAATTAACGATGTCAGGTCGGTCCCAATAGCAGTTGTATCACTTGAAACCCCTGAGCCAATGCCTGTTTGAGCAGTTAAAGTTGCTTGATTCCCGATTAAAATTGCCGGACTATTTGCACCTGAATTATTAGAAATAGCCCCTGTTGTTGCAGTTACCTGAATATCACCCCCTCCAGCATGAAGCTCAGTGAGTCTCGCATCACTATTTGCAAGCACGGTGATCGCCCCCCCCTCCTGTTGTAAAACTGATTCCAGGGTTCATGATCAGGTTTCCAGTCGTTGCCGTAGCATTAATGGTTCCACCACCACCCGTCACAACACTTCCATTTCCATTATGTGTCACACTCGTGCCAGAAATTGCGATTGCACCAGATGTTGAACTTACATTTTCACTCACAACAGTCGCTCCTGCTGCTGATAGTGTGACTGTTGCTGATCCGCCTCCAACAACAGCATTAGAAACAGTTATTCCCCCTGAAGCTGTCGAAATATCAATAACCCCATTGCTAGCTGTTTGGACTCCATTTCCAACCACACTCCAATCATCAATTTCAAGAGCCTGAGAGTTGACAATTGTAATCGATTCATTTCCCAAAGCAGAAGCTGCTGTGAATGCTTGGATTTGATTAAGGGTTGTCGGAAGAGAACCTGTCTCTCCTGAGCTAATAAACGCACGGTTACCAATTAGGTTTACTGGTGCTACTGCATTATCACTCACTTGTCCCCCTGCATTGATCACAATATCACCTGTATTGGTAACATTGACCACCCCAAGGCGTATATGGTTTGCAGCCGTTAAATTTGCTGTTCCCCCACTGGTTGACACAGAGCCCGAATCACCGAGTACAAGATCACTTCCTTGTGCATCCAAGTTCACTGTCCCCAAAGTTGTTGTAAATGTAGAGAGTGTCGGTATAGCCGAAAAGCGAATGGCCTCCGCAGCAACAAATGTTAAAGTTCCCGTTTGAGTCGTATAAGCACTTCCCCCAGCTCCTGAATCCGTCAAGTCACCAGCTAAAGTGGTTAAGTTGACTGTTCCCGCACCTGTAGTTTGAACAGTTGAACTGATAACACCAATACCAGTAGGCGATCCCGATGTATCTTGTCCTGTCCCCGTGATGCTAATATTGCCTCCTAATGAAGTCAATGCTGCTGCATTAAATGACACTCCCTCACTAAGAGCTGCTCCCGTATTACCTATCCCATCAATTTGAATATTTCCCGTATTGACATTGACAACTCCCGATGTAAGAAAAACACCAGGAGACGTTGCCGCAGAGCCACTGCTCGTTCCATTGATAACCACATTTCCTGTTCCAAGTACTGTGGCTGTCCCAGCAATCTCCACTGCTGGACTCCCTGCTCCTGCTGAACTGATACCTGTGATGCCAATTGATCCTGTACCTGATGTTTGTGTTGTTATTCCTGTTGGAATGAAGACTCCTCTTGAGTCTGTTCCACTCGAACTTGTACCATTTAAAGTGAGTCCACCCAGTGAGGTAATGACTCCCGTTGTTGTTAGTTCCACTCCATGATTATCAGCTGTTCCATTACCACCTACTCCCGTAATTGAAACGGTGCCGCTTGTTGATGATAATGTTCCTCCATTTACAACATATGCCCCAACATTATGCGTCCCTCCTGCACCAGATCCTCCTGTTCCATCTAGCGAAACATTTCCACTTGCCGCATTCACAATGCTACTTGCATCGGTAATCAAAACCCCATAATTATCCCCACTTGCTGTTCCAGCAACTCCTGTAGCCAAAACATTACCTGTTCCCGAGGCTGTGACATCCGCTCCTCCCTGTACTATAATACCATAGCCTGCTGATCCAGCCCCTCCTTGACCACTCATGTTAATGGAACCACTTCCTAATGATGCAACTGAAAGCCCGCTTGAAATATTGACTCCAGGATTTGAGCTTGTTCCTGTACTTGACCCCGTTCCATTAATGGTAATATTTCCCATTCCTGTTGATTGGACAAATGAACCTAAATCACCAGGTAAACCAAGTAAAAAACCTTCACCATCTATGCCAGAGCCACTGCCAAACCCATTAATCACTAAATCGCCATCATTCACAGAAATAGAAGATGGTCCTGTTCCCAGAGCTGTAACCTTAACTCCTCGAGTTTGATCGGTACCATTGACACTCCCTATCCCTATTAGTGTGACTGTTCCTCCACCTGTTGAGGCAATACTCCCGTCTAGTTGCTGCTCAATTCCTCCACAATCTGCACCACTCCCTTGAGAAGTTCCCTGCATCGTGATGTCACCGTTAAAAGATGTGACAGATCCTCCTAGTCTAATGTCAATTCCATCACTCGTTGCAGAGGCAATTGATGAATTTCCGACAAAATCAATCGCACCATTTCCAGTTGTACTAACCGGACCTTCAATGACAATTCCATCGCAAACTCCCGTTCCTGCAGCAGCTCCTTGAACTGAAATGCCTCCATCTCCTGCACTAACCGTCCCTGGCACATATGTACCCTGGCTATTAGCAGCAGAACTCATTCCATCGATAACCACATTTCCTGTTCCAAGTGCTGTAGCTGTTCCAGCAACCTCTACTCCTGGACTTCCTGTTCCAGCGGAACTGTTGCCTGTGATGCTAATTGATCCTGCACCTGATGTTTGCGCTGTAACACCAACTGGAATGAGTACTCCTCTTGATGTCGTTCCATTTGAGCTTCTGCCATTTAAAGTGAGTCCACCTGGCGAGGTGATCACACCTGTTGTTGTTAGTTCTACTCCATGATTGTCAGCTGTTCCATTACCACCTACTCCCGTAATTGAAACGGTGCCACTGGTTGATGATAATGTTCCTCCATTTACAACATATGCTCCAACATTATGCGTCCCTCCTGCACCAGATCCTCCTGTTCCATCTAGTGAAACACTTCCACTTGCCGCAGTCACAATGCTACTTGCATCGGTGATCAAAACCCCATAATTATCCCCACTTGCTGTTCCAGCAACTCCTGTAACCGAAACATCCCCTGCTCCCGTTGCTGAAACACTTGCTCCACCTTGTACAATAACACCATAGCCAACAGGTCCGACTCCTCCTTGTCCATCAATACTGATCGCCCCACTGCCTGACGAAGTAATATTCGTAGCATTGAGGAGGTTCACTCCATATGAATCACCTGTTAATGCTGTAGACCCTGTTCCATTAAGAGATATCCCCCCGCTTCCACTCACAGTTACATCCCCCGATGTAATATCAATTCCGTGACTATTATCTCCTGAAGCAAGCGTCGCACCTATAAGTGTAATGAGCCCATCAGCAGCAGTAACCGTTCCTGTAATATCAATTCCATGACTAGTATCATTCGTATTAGCATTCGCATTCCCTATTATATCAACTGTTGCCGCTCCAGTTGCTGTGACAGTTCCTTGGATAAAAACTCCATTCGACCCATTCCTAGGATTTGTACTTCTTGCTGTTCCATTAATTGAGATATTTCCGCCTGTCGTGATGCTCCCATTTCCTGTAATTTGCACTCCATGACGAGATCCTCCCCCTGCTAAACCCAAAGTCCCTGTTAAACTAATTGCGCCACTTGTTGAAACCAAGTCTCCGTTCAAGTTAATCCCTTCTTGCGTTCCATTTCCATTTCCCTGTCCAATAAACGTGATATTTCCAGAAGTTGAGGTAATTGTCGTTGCTCCTGTTACAGTCACATTACGGTATGCTGTCGCAGAAAGATTTCCTGTGCCCGTCCATGAAAAACTCGCTTGAAAGTCAATGTCCCCATTTCCTGTTCCAGAACCCGTGGATTCAATAGTGACATCCGTTCCTGAATTCAAAGCAGAGACAATATCATCAATATCGAGGTTTGCCGTGTTGGGAGGAGCAGAAGGCATATAAGTTCCAGCCCCAGATGTAGGGAATGGTGGACTTGACGTAGCATTTCTCACGCGAATTCTGACTGGGTCAAGCAATAATTGCCCATTTTGCCCATTGATCGATGAAGCATTGACCCCTCCCTTGAACTGATAGTCGTTACTTTTTGACGAAACTTCTACCAATCCCCCATCGCCCCTATTACCTAAAGCACGAGCAAAAATATCACCATAGTAATGTGTTTGGTCTTTGCTCCAAACAATGACTTTACCTCCATCCCCTGTAAGACCATCAGCACAAATCTTTGCTCCAAGATCTATTCTTGTCGCATCAGCATTTAAGATCGCTTCATTACTCCCACGAAAATCACCCCCAATTAAGACGCTTCCTCCAACATTCCCTGAGACATCTACCTCTGCTACCTCTGTCAGTTGAACTTCATTCCCTAAGATCTGCACTTCACCAGCTGGCGCATGAATGGTGCCGTTCAATTGAGTCTTCCCTTGCTCTGCAATAAGAAGAACGCGGCCATTTCGATGTTGCACACCTGTTGCGTCAATCTCTCCTCCCTGATGAATCGCAAGAGCAAAAGGATTTCCACTTGCTTTGATCTCAACTTCAGCTGCCCGAATAGCTCCTTGATTTGAAACTCCACCTTCAGCGGCATCAATCCGTTTGCGAACAAAGAGACGTTCTTCCCCTTGCATAGCAAGGAGGACTTCAGCTCCCTGCGCTAATCCCACAGTTCCGCTTAAAGCCTGAATATCTCCAGTATTTTCAACTTGATAGCCTATTAAAAAAACATCTCCTAATCTAGCATGGATGGTCCCATGGTTAATGACATTACCCACTCCCTTTCCTTGAAATAGCAAACTTTTTCCCTTTAAAAACTCATCATTTGATAAGTCTAGTGTTGAACCTATGAAGCTTGCAGTATCAATGACTCCATCCTTGCCAACCAAGATCCCATTTTGATTCAAAAGAAAAACATGACCATTCGATTCCAAAAGTCCATCGATTAGGCTCTGCTTTGTTCCGATTACACGGTTTAAAACTGCTGAAGCCTCTGAGTTTTGACAAAAACGAACCACTTCTCCAAGGTCTATGGAAAAACTGTCCCAATGAATAACTGTCTGCTTCCCTGTTTGAATCTCCATCCCATTAGCTAACGAATGAAAAGAAGCATGGCCTTCTATCACGACTCCATTTTGAGGCCCTGCCCTCAGGAAAGTCGAAACAAAAAGAAATAAAATAAGAAAGAAATGCTTAATATGCATATATCTTTCAAATAACAAATATTTATTAAGTGAATCAAACTGTTTTCACATAAAAATCTGAATTTTATTAATAATTAGAAAGGAGAAGTGTTGCCTGCGCAAAAGCGCAGGCAACGTTTTCCCAATCAGCACTACATTGGCAGGCAAATTCCCCGCAATACCCTCCAGTGTTCTTTTAGGATTGCGAAAAGTTCAATGAAATGAGCGTCGTTGAAATATAAGAATTCACAACTGCTTTAGCAGTGCTCAAGGAAAAATAATTTTGGGAATTGTAAAAAATGCTGCTAGCCAGACTCCTTGTTTCTTTTTTTATCCCTCCAGCAAAAAACAGTCACATTATAGAATGTATTCTCTTTAATGTGAAAAAAAAACTCCTTCAAGTATTGATTTCAAATAAGGAATGAATACAATTGAAGCGGGTTGACACAAGGATTTTGGTATGAAAGAACAAACAAAGACAAAGACGATCTGTCTGAATTTCAAACAAGAGCTCGATAAATTTACAGATTCTGTCCATTCTCTCACGAAAAATGGATCGCTTTCCAATCAGGAAGAGTTTCTTCTCAATATGGCTGACACCATTCACAAGCTCTATGATTCTTCTGTAGAGGTTCTCGAGTGCAACCACGAAGATGTCAAGGAAATCGGCGCACTTGTTAAAAACATCTTTTTACAGCCTTTAACCACAAAGCAGAAAAAGCCCCTAACGATTATGAATGCGTTAGAATCTTTTTCTGAGCAAGAGGCTAAAAGCTCTGACCTATCTGCAATTCTTCTTGAATACGTGATCTACCCAGAGTCGACTGAAAGCTTCATTCGAGAGCTCGAGCTCTTATCTGAAGATTTAGACTCCGCTCTAGATGTTATTTAGTAACGATCAATTGAAAGTACATCTTAATAAATAGATGATTGGCGAGATTCTTCTATATCTCTTTCAAGCTTCCTGATTCTTTCATCAAGGCATTTTAGAGTTTTTTCTATCGGTGCTAATTTTTCATCAATCGCTCTTTGAGCCACATTCTGATGAAATTCAGCAACAACATGATTTTGATCCTGAGCCTTTTCCCCCATTAAGTCAGCTACAGTGACTTCTCCTTTTGTATACTGCTCAATCTTAAGGGCCAGCGCAAGAGAAGGCTTCCTTTCCTTTCTAAGAAGTTGGTAAAGATAAGATGGCGAAATTCCTAGATCAGCAGCACACTTTTTGACAGGCAGGTCATGCTTAAATAAGAATTCTTTGATCATATCGACAATAAGTTTTCTTTAACTTCAACAAAATGATAACTAAAAACTGCTGTTTTTTAAATGTATAATTATCACGCATTTGTGCAACACTCTGGACAAACTGCAACTAAAACGTTTACTGTAGAGTTTCAACAATCTGAGGAGACTGCTATGCCTAAAATCCAGGTTAAAGATGTTAACTTTTACTATGAACTGCACGGAAATGGACCCTCTCTCATTTTAGTCAGTGGCTATACTAGCGACCATACTGTCTGGGAATCATGCATCGATTTATTAAAAGATCATTTCCAAGTTTTAGTTTTTGACAATCAGGGTGTTGGACAAACAGAAGATCACAACAAAAAACTCTCAGCTGAAGAAATGGCTGATAATACTATGGAACTCGCTGCATCTTTAGGGTTACAAAATCCTTACATTGCAGGAGTTTCTATGGGTGGAACCATCGCGCAAAGAATTGCAACTCGACATGGCAACAAAATCAATAAAGTTGCATTGCTTGTCACAGTTGCAAAATGGAGAAGGGCAATGCTTCTTGGCCTTCGAACTCCTTTAACAATGAGGGAGAAAGGGCTTGATTTTGAAGATATTTTCCACTCTGTTCTTTCATGGGTCTATGGGGAAGAGTTTTTGTTAAACAAGCAAAAGATCGCAAACCTAAAACAGAAAATCCTCGATAACCCTTATCTTCAATCCTTAGAAAACCAACAAAGACAATTTAATGTCTTATCAGAGTTTGATGGGAGAAAAGACCTCTCACAAATTAAAGCCCCAACAATGGTTCTCTATACAACAGAGGATGTGATAGCCCTTCCGTATGAAGCACAATTTCTAGCAAAACATATTCCTGACTCTACACTCATCGAATGCCCTGGAGGTCATGGAATCGCTCTAGAAAGACCCGAGGTCGTCGCTGACCACTTTAAGCAGTTTTTTCTTGGATAAAGGTCATTTTACGAAAAGAAAGCGTTTAAAATCGTCAGCAACATCGACATTAGGAAAAACTGTCTTAGCTTCCTCTACAAAAGGAGCTAAATCTAGATAGCGCGCTGAAAAATGAGTTAAAATGAGCTTTTGAGCTCCTGCTTCTTTGGCAATCTCAGCAGCTTGCTTAGCTGTCATATGATCATGATTTAGAGCTAGCTCTCGATGCTCTTCTAAATAGGTACTCTCACAGAGAAATAGTTTCGCATCTTTTGCGAGGGCAACTGCATTTTTGCAGGGCTTCGTGTCGATAACAACTGCAAAGACATCTCCTTGACGAACCCAACTAACCTCATCTAATAGAATCTTCTTACCTTCTACAGTTACGGTTCCTTTTGCTTCAAGCTCTTTGACAAGTGGACCTTTGATTCCCACTTGCTTCAGTTTGTCTTTATCAAACTTGATTGAGTCTGCCTCCTTAATCCGGTAACCCAAATTATCGACTCCGTGATCCAAAAAGGCTGCTTCAATCGTGAAGTCTTCATCCTCATGAACCACTCCCTCTTCTTTGATGGGATGCTCAATCACACGAATATGATCATGATAGATGGTTCCAAAACGTAAGCGATCAAAATAGACTTTTCCGCTGGCAGGATAATAGCAATGAATAGGGTGTGTGACTTTATCAAGGTTGAGTCGCATGAGCATCGAACCCAGTCCTAAACAGTGATCTCCATGAAAGTGGCTGACAAAGATTCGATTCACACAAGTTGGAGAAATATCAGCATAAATGAATTGTCGCTGTGTCCCTTCACCAGGGTCGAACAAAAACCCCTGCTGATTCCAACGTAGCAGATATGCTCCATGATTACGCAAGCGGGTTGGTTGTTGAGAAGAACATCCTAAAATAATTAAATCGCGTACACTCATAACTTCCCTCTAGAGAGAAAGGGAATACGACCAAGAAGTGCTCCCGTCATAGCACCCGTAATGTGTGCTGTATTTGCAATATTCATAGGAAAGTTAACAACACCGGTACGCATCATAACAAATGAAACCAATTGCAAAGCCAGCATTCCAAAGATGAAAACCATCAAGAAAATGAGTGTTCCTCTGTTAAGCGGGTACCCTTCCCAAGGAGCCATCCTTTGGCGCATCCAAATAAAGCCCGCAAGGCCTGTGATTATTCCCGAATATCCAATAAAAAGTGGACCACTAACAAGATACTGCGCCGTATTTGAAACAATGCCAATAATCAAGGTGATCGTGATGTACTGCCAAAGTTTGATCCGCTCTTCAATTTGTCTACCAAGTAACCAAAGCCAAAGCATGTTAAACAAGATGTGTAAAAAACCTCCATGAAGTAGACAAGGGGTAATGAGCCGCCAAACTTCCCCTTGTCGAAGCTTGATAAACATCGGGGCATCTAAGTCTTTATTCGCTTTAGGCCAATCTAAAACCACCTGATATAAACCCGCCCAAGTTGGAGTTTCTTCAATTTTCTTATAGTCAGGATTGTTTGTTTCTAAGTTTTCGAGGTCTTTGGGAGTTTCAATTGGATGCTCTTCAAAAAACTTCACAAGGAGAGGAAATGTTATAGGCACATCATAACAGAGGTTGATAAAAAGAGGAGTGAGGTTAAAAAAACGCGCACCTGATTTTTCCTTTGCTAAATGAGCCAACTGGTAGCCATTCCAAAAGTACAACAAGGCACAAATTAAGATCACAAGACGGGTAAAAGGCGCTCGAGCTGGTCGACGGGCAAAACGCCGAACCATCATAGGTGCTGGAGGTTTGATATCGGGATCCTTTGCAATTCCCTCTCGGTCAATGGGGTGAATCTCAACATTAAAGCGAGGATCCTCTGGATTCTTTTTAAATTCTTGTAACCAGTGTTGAGCTTTTTCAACTTCATCTTCTTGCTCAATCCATATATTGAATTCATCCTGGCCATCGGCAGGTTCAAAAGATCCTTCAATTTCTTCTTTTTGTAAGAAAGCGTGGAAAGTGAAAGCTTCTTTTTCACCTTTGATTCGACCCAAAAGACGCATAAAGGTGTTCTCACGTTAAGGTTTTAATCTTCTCGATGATCTGGGTAGTAGACAAGCCAGGTACAAGAGAAACAATATGGATTCTACCCCCATGCTTTTTAACAATAGAGGCTTCAATGCAATCTTCCCCATACTCAGAACCGTTCACATGAACATCAGGTTGAATCACACTCAAGATTTTACAAGGATCTGTCTCATCAAACCAAGTAACGAAATCAACTGCTCCAAGAGCTGCCACCATCTGAAGACGGTGCTGAAGTGAAATTAAAGGACGATCTGGACTTTTATATTGCTGAATCGATCGATCCGTATTGAGCGCCATAATCAGACAGTCAGCTTGCTTTTTTGCTTCATGGATAATCTCAAGATGCCCTGCATGAAGAAGGTCAAACGATCCATTGAGTGTTGCTATCGTTTTACCTTGCTCGCGAATCGATGACACTATTTCTTCGAGTTTTTCAGGAGGGACTTGCTTTGTATTCATCCTTTTCTCCTAGGGAATGCTAGACGATACACTTCATCATAAGTGTCAACAAAGTGGACTTTCAACCCTTTTTTAAGATACGGAGGAAGCTCATCATAATCACGTCGGTTTTCTTTTGGGAAAATAAGAGTTTTGAGTTTAGAACGTTTCGCAGCAATGAGCTTTTCTTTGAGCCCTCCAATGGGGAGAACCTTTCCTGTTAACGTGAGCTCACCTGTCATTCCCAGGTCTTTAGCCACAGGAGCTCCCATTAGTAAGGACAGAAGCGCTGTCACCATGGTAATCCCCGCTGACGGGCCATCTTTGGGGGTTGCTCCTTCGGGAATATGTAAATGCACTTCTTTATTCTCGAAAAAAGAGCACTTCGGAGCATAACGCTTAGCTTCACTCGCTGCATAACTCCAGGCAATTTGAGCAGACTCTTTCATCACATCACCAGCTTGTCCTGTAAGTTTCATTTGAGTCTTTTCCGATGCCGTCTCAACTGCTTCAACGTAAAGCGTTGCTCCTCCCATTGCCGTCCATGCAAGCCCCGTACAAACACCGACTGGGGTTTTTTCATAGTAACGGTCAGAAGTAAAAATGGGTTTCCCGAGGTATTTTTCTAGATTCTTTTCAGTGATCGTGACGCTCTTAACTTTTTTGCGTCCTTTTTTTTGCTCACTTCTCACGATTTCAACAGCAACTTTGCGAATAATCTTTTTTAAGTTGTTTTCAAGATTCCTCACACCTGATTCACGTGCATATCCTTCGATAATTTGCTGAATGGCTGCCGTATTGAACTTAATTTGATTTGCTTTAAGACCATGTTTTTTGCGGTTTTTTGGAATGAGATACTTCTTACTAATCTGCACCTTTTCTTCCTTAATGTATCCAGATAGGCGCAAAACATCCATACGGTCTTTGAGAGGACCTGGAATCGTATCGAGAACATTGGCTGTCACAATGAAAAGAACATTCGACAAATCGCAGTGAACATCGAGATAGTGATCGAGAAAATCCTTATTTTGCTCGGGATCAAGAACTTCTAAAAGTGCTGATGCAGGATCTCCTTGATAGCTCATGCCCATTTTGTCAACTTCATCAATCATGATGACAGGGTTCATTGTTTGAGCATATTTAAGAGCCTGAATCATTTTTCCAGGCATCGCTCCTACATATGTACGGCGGTGCCCCTTAATCTCTGCTTCATCGCGCATTCCTCCAACAGAAAAACGAAAGAACTTCCGATTGAGTGCACGGGCAATACTCTTTCCAATACTCGTTTTTCCCACTCCAGGAGGCCCAACAAAACAGATAATACTTCCTTTAACACCTTGCGTGAGCTTTCCAACACCAATGAACTCAAGAATCCGCTCTTTTATGTCTTTGAGCCCATGATGGTCTTCATCTAAAACTTTTTCTGCTTTATTAAGATCATGGTTTTCATCACTATAAGTTCCCCAAGGAACAATCGTCAACCAATCGAGGTAATTGCGAGAAACAGAGTATTCAGCCGACTGTACTTCGAGAACATTGAGTTTTTCAAGCTCATCATCAATGACTTTCTGAACTTCTTCAGGGACGTCTTTGTCTTTCAAACGTTCCTTAAATTTTTCTGTATCAGAAGTTTTATCGTCTTTTTCTAGACCTAACTCTTTTTTGATCGTCTTAAGTTGCTCACGCAAAAAGAATTCGCGTTGGGTTTTTGAAATGGTCGCTTCAATTTTCTGGTTAATACTACTTTGAAGCTTACTGAGATCGAGCTCCTTCTTGAGAAGAACAAGGGTTTTATCAATCCGCGTCTGTACATCAAAAGCTTCCAAAATTTCCTGTAGTTCTTGTCTTCCAGCGGTTGTCAAAGCAACAGCAAAGTCAGCGAGTTTCCCTGGCTCTGTAAAATCAGAGTGTCCCAAAAAAATCTGCAATTCTTCTTTAAAGAGAGGATTGAGCTTAAGCAACTCTTTAATTGTCGTGATGATACTGATCGAATAGGCTTTAATAATTTTCGATTGTTGCTGCGTGATATTATCTTGATGATAAGAGATTTTAGCTCGCAAATATTTGGACTTTTCAATCGGTTTCTCAAGCTTGATCCGTTGCTCCATATTGAGAACTACTTGAGCCCCGCCTTGCTCCAAAGGAACAATGCGTAAGATATTTGCCATGACTCCGACTTCATTTAGATCATCGTAAGAAAGATCGTAGATATTTGCGTCTTCGTCTTTTGTGAGAAAAAGCCCCAACATCTTATGTGAGGACTTGGCGACAATTTTAAGGACTTCATAGAAAGGTCCTGGCTCAATAACAAGCGGAGCCGCCATCCCCGGAAAAAAGGGACGTCTTGTGAGCGGCAAGACAAAGAGTTCATCAGGAAACTCTTCACTTACTTCAAGTTTCTTTTTATCACCAACCAACTTCTCAAGATCTGAATCAAGAAGCGAATCAGATAAGTTGATTGTTGGTTCAGAGGATTGCTCCTCTCCTAGAAAATCCTCTTCTGGAAATTCATCATCATCTTTTTTAGCCAAAGGAAGACCCCTTCAGTTTAAACGCCTTATATAAATCCCATCAGTCTATCAACATGGTCTATAATAGGCAAACGTCATCTAACTTTTTATTATGATGGTGAGAGAATAATTACAACTGTGATTTATTGTCATCTATGCTATCTTACTTGGTATGAAATTCCTAGTTATTGAAACCAGTTGTGAAAAAAGTTTTGTCCTTCTTTCTTGTAAAGGAGTCGTGACCCAAGTTGCCCTTCCACCACGAGGCCAGCGAGACCACCTCCTTTTGGGAATCGATCAGCTTTTGACATCTGCTAGTCTTAAATTAAACGATTTAGATTTCATTGGAGTTGGAAATGGTCCTGGTTCTTTTACCGGCACACGCATTGGAGTTCTCACAGCAAAAACGCTTTGCTTCGCTAAGAACTTGCCCCTTATCTCTTTCTGTAGCCTGTTAGCTTATACCCCTCCAACTTCAAAACCCTTTCAGCTCATCGTTGATGCTAAGTCCCATGGTTTCTATATTTACGATGGAACAACCACCTCTTTAGAATCAACTCTCCCTGAAACCCAAGCCCTTTTTTCTCTGCATCCCGACCGCATCCCTAAGCCAACAACCCAAGCAACCTTCAATCTCCCCTTCCTTATCAAACACTTAGAGCGATCTTTTGCAAAGGGAGAGACAATCTCTCATTCCTCCCTTGAAGTCACCTACCTGCATTCCCCTTGAACATCAATAAATGATTGAATAATATGCTCTTAATCCATTAAAATGGGATGACGTCAATTTTTTGAACGTAAATGAATTTAAACAATCTCAAATGGCAAAAAAATTTTTTAGGATGTGATCTTATATGCCAAATGTCAAGGTTCGTACAGGAGAATCAATCGATAAAGCCCTTCGAGCACTCAAGAAAAAACTTGATAAAGAAGGAATCATGAAAGCTGCAAAAGCTCACCGATTTTACGATAAACCTTCTGTAAGAAAACGGGCAAAATCTAAAGCGGCTCTCAAATACCGCTTGAAAAAAAGCCGTTAAAACCTAATTTTTTAGCAGTTAACTTTCTTAACTGCTAAAAAATTTGATCAAAAACCAATAGTTTTGCTACGATAAACATCAATTAACAAAGCCAACAACCACAAAACATGACCGATTATTACCAAGTTCTAGGCCTTCCTCGAGAAGCCAGCTCAGACGACATCAAAAAAGCCTACCGTAAGCTCGCTGTAAAATATCATCCCGACAAAAATCCTGGTGATACTGCTGCCGAAAAAAAATTCAAAGAGGTTTCCGAAGCTTACGAAGTTCTCAGCGATGATAAAAAAAGGCAAATGTATGATCAGTATGGATCAGACGCTGTAAGCGGTGCTGGAATGGGAGGCGCAGGAGGTCCTGGCTTTGCATCAATGGAAGAAGCTCTACGTACTTTTATGGGAGCTTTTGGTGGTGGTGGTGGCGGTGATTCCGTTTTCGATTCATTCTTTGGGCAAGAATTTGGTGGTGGAGCAGAGATGGCACGTCAGGGTGTCAGCAAAAAAGCTCAACTCTCTATTTCCTTTGAAGAAGCTGCAAGAGGTATCGAAAAAGAGATTGCCGTAACAAAATACGTTCAATGTGGCGACTGTAATGGTTCAGGAGCTCGCAGCCCTCAAGATATCAAGACCTGTTCTGCATGCCACGGAAGTGGTTACATGCATCAAACACGTGGCTTTTTTAGCATGTCTAGTACTTGTCCTCACTGTCACGGATCGGGAAAAATGATTTCTGTTCCTTGTAGCACATGTCAAGGGATTGGAAAAGTTAAAAAGAAAGACCGAATCAAAGTTCCTATTCCAGCAGGTATCGATGATGGAATGCGCTTGAAAATGACTGGGCATGGCGATGCAGGTGAAGCGGGAGGTCCCCCAGGAGACCTTTATGTCTATATCCGCGTTAAACCCCACGATATTTTCAAACGGGACGGTGATGACCTTCTTTTAATGCTTCCTGTAACATTCACTGAAGCAACACTAGGCTGTAAAAAAGAAATCCCTCGTTTACTGTCAAAAAAACCCGTCCGCCTCACTATTCCAGAAGGAACACAAAGCGGAAAAGTTCTTCGGGTTAAAAACGAAGGTCTTTCAAACGTCCATGGGCGTGGCAAAGGAGACCTTCTGATCAATATTCAAGTCGAAACCCCTGTAAACCTTTCTAGTAAGCAGAAAAAACTCCTCGAGGAGTTTCAAGCCTCTGAAAGTCCAGACAACTCTCCAAAAAGAAAATCCTTTCTCGACAAGCTGAAGGTTTTTTTTTAGAACGGTTGCGCAATCTTGTGCATCACTTTGCAAAATCTAAATAACGCAAACTCTAAACCGTGCTGTTAAAAGTTAACCCAACAAGCAACTAAGTTTAGTGATAAGATTAGTAGATAAAAAAGGCCGTTATGTATTCACACAACGGCCGGGGACCAGACATTTCAGTCTGGAAAAAGAAGGGGGAAGTTTGTTTGTGAAGAATCTAAACACCGTTTTTACCTTCACTTACCTATTCGTTTAACATGCCCCCATCTTTTTGTCTACGTGTTTTTTTTTGAAAACTTGAAAATAAGAAGTTTCGTCTCTATAGTGATGGACGAAAATTGATGTGAAAAAAAATGCCATTCGCAAAAAGAGAAGACGTTCAACTTTACTACGAAATCAAAGACCAAGGCTGTCCTCTTGTGCTTATCAATGGCTTCACAAACCATTTTGGAATGTGGGATAGTTTTGTTCCAGTTTTAGAACATGAATTCCAAGTCCTTCGTTTTGACAATTGTGGCTCTGGGAGATCCAGTACCCCAACGAGTTCCTACTCTATCGATCAAATGGCAGACGACTTGATTTTCCTCCTCGACAATCTTTCTATTGATCAAGCAGATATGGTTGGTTTCTCGATGGGAAGTGTCATCATTCAATCGATCGCCTTACGTTATCCTAAGCGACTTGGCAAAACCGTCATGATCTCTCCCTTTAACCGCTTTCCAACTAGTGCTTACTTGCAAGCACGTAATAACGCTCATTTACGTAATGCTGGAGTCCCTCTTAAACTGCTTTTTGAAAAAGTTCTTCCATGGATTTATTCCAGTTCCTTTCTAAAAAACCAAAGCAAGGTGAAACAAACCATTGAAGATCTTGAAAATAACCCTTATCCACAAACTCCAGAAGGATACGATTGTCAGTTAGAAGCTCTTTATAACTATGACCAAACAGATCGACTCAGTCAAATTGTGCACCCAGCTCTTTTGATCGCAGGAAGCGAAGATCTCTATACACCACTATACGCTGCAAGAGTGCTCAAAGAAAAGCTTCAGAATGCAACTCTTGAAATTCTTCCAAATGTTGGGCATATGGGGTATATAGAATGTAAACATGAAGTACTTAACCTGATTCTGACATGGCTTTTGCAAAAGTAAACAACATCAACCTTTACTATGAACTGGAAGGGCAAGGCGAGACGATTGTTTTTCTATCAGGTTTTTCCACTCATCGCGAAACATGGCGCAATTATTCTGCACGGTTTACTCCCCATTTTCAAACACTTATCTTTGACAATCGTGGAGCAGGAGAATCTGACGCCCCTCCCCCTCCTTATACCATTGATACAATGGCGGAAGATACAGCTTCCTTAATGAATCATTTAGGTATTACTCAAGCTTACATGGTTGGGTCATCGATGGGGACAGCAATCATCCAAACTTTAGCTCTTAAATATCCTGAAAAAGTCAAAAAAGGTATTTTGATTTCTCCTTTTGCTCATTTACCTCGCACATCGATCATGAAGTCAGAAACTGTTGCTAAGCTTTTAGAAGCAAATGTTCCTCTTGAGCTTGTTATTGAAAGTGTCATTCCCTGGCTCTACAGTAATGAGTTTTTAAATGACAAAGCCCGGGTCAAATCCAAGAGTGAAGAAATGCTAGCAAATCCTTTTCCTCAAAAGCCCGAAGGATATCTAGGACAGTTAACAGCTCTACAAACCTTTGATTTACGTGATCAATTAGGAGACATCAAAACTGAAATGCTTCTAATTGCAGGTGGTGAAGATCTTTCCACCCCCCTTTACTGCTCACGCTTCCTTAGTGAAAATCTTCCATCTAGCACACTTAAAATCTTTGAACATGTTGGCCATATGGCTCATGTTGAACAGCGTGATCAAGTCTTTGAAGTTATTCGAAACTTTATAAAAGAATCCTAAAAAAGAGGGCTTAAAGCCCTCTTTTTTCAAAGTTTTTCTCTTGCATAACTATTCATAGCGTTTGCCATAAACTTAGGTAAATCGGGATGAAAAGGTTCCAACTGCTGACGAAACTCTACTTTGTTTACATAAAGCTCAGCTAAGGCTTGATAGACTTCTTTTGTACAGTGATGAAACTGCTCAGCAAAACAGTAGTGCCTCTCAATTGCCTGCTGTACTTCCTCAGAGTCCCATGCTAGCCCCTGCTCCAAGCAGTGAGCAATTGCAGTATAGATCTCTTTATAAGCTTTCTCGAGTTTTTCATAGTCACCTCGATCTCGCTGCTTAGAGTCACTTTTTTTCAGGCTTTGAAACACAATCTTTTCTGCTTCCGTCCATGCTTCAAGATCTGGGCATACCCCAAGAAAAAAAGACTCTGAACCTTTTCCTTGTGACCATTCGCGAAACCCACGATACATTTCCTCATCTTTCATCATCATTTGACCTCTAATGTGTAAAACTGTTTTATCAATTGTCTTGAGCAGTTCTTTTGTTCTCTCAAGATTTTTCCGAAGAGCTTTACGGTGCATCGAAAGCGCGTTTAATCGATCAAACTCACTCCCTGTGACCACTTTTCGGATTTCATTCAAAGGAAAATCAAGCTCACGATAAAAAAGAATTTGCTGGAGCATGAGCAACTGCTCTTCTTCATAGTAACGGTACCCATTAGAGCCATAGTATGCAGGTTTAAGCAAACCAATCTCATCATACCAACGCAAAGTACGCTCTGTCGCACCTGAAAGCTTCGCTAATTTCTTAACTGTGTAGCTCACACAACTCTCCTTTGTTTGAATGACAACCATGATAAAGTTTAACGTAACGGAAAGGTCAAGAGGGTATTTTTTCTGATTTAAGCCTTTTTTGCAATTTTTCAGAGTCTTAAAGGCTGATTCTGTAGGTTTTTAATTTAAGTTATTAAAAATCAAAAACTTAAATAGTTTAATAAAAGAAATTAGAGGTCTAGTAGGATGGTTTGGGGGTACTTCTTACTCGAATTTAATGAATTATTCCCACCTTATTAAAAAATTATTAATAACTAAAAACCAACATGTTAAATAAATTATTTTAACAATCCGTTTTAATAAAATTAATATTTTGTTAATATTAAAATATAAAGAGGAACGATAGGGTCATAATCCTATTCGGGAGAAAATCACATTTTTCTCCTACATGAAAGGGAAAATCACAATTTTCCGCCAACAGGAGCTTTTACAGCTCCAAATTACCGTAGTATAGACATTTATAATCAAACCTAGCAAAGGTTCCTTGATGTATTCTTTTGACAATAAAAAGGATACCTCACCCAACCTTTACTTACCCCTGGCAGTTGATCACCCCATGCCCCAGTTCTCTTCGATCGACTGCCTTTTTTTATGCCTATTTGAATCCAGAAAAAGCTTCTAAGGTATACCTTCTTGCATTCTTGGAGATTGATAAATAAACGGCTCTCCTATTTTTAATACATGAATGTGCTCTTTTAGATCCCCTGCCTTTGCCATCAGCTCATGAATTGGATCTTCGATCTGCCCTTTCCCTATACGATAAGCTCCCCAGTGAATTGGAATCATCATTTTTGCATCTAACTCAAGCGCAGCATTTAATGCTTGCTCTTCATCAAGGTGCACTTTCCATTCGTTTTGCGTTGCAATCGGAAGAAACGTAATATCAATGGAACCAAATTGACTGCGAATTTGCTCGAATAGTTTTTGCGGCTTAAGATACTGATCAACGAGTTCATGCCCCATTGCTGTATCGCCTGAAAAATAAAGCGTTTTTCCTCCCACTTCTATCACAAAGCCACACCAAAGCATTTGGTTCATATCTCGAAGCCCTGTTTGTGACCCATGTTGAGCAGGAACAGCTGTGATACGTATATCTTTTCCATCTCTTGAGAGTTTTGTTGACTGCCACCATCTATGAGAACCTTCTCCGGCAAAAACAAGCGGATTATACGGAGTGAAAGACTCAACTTGATTTGTATGATCTCCATGATTATGTGATAAGAATACCGCATCGATAAGAGGAAGTTTTTTACGAGCAATCCCAGGTTCCACATGCCGAATAAAGCAAGGAAATACAAATCCAAATTAAGGATCAAATAAGAGATTCATGCCTGACACTTGAATCAGAACACAAGTATGTCCAATCCATGTAATGAGTGGGTCATCAGAATAATTTCTTGGAGTGACCGGAGCCAAAAGATGAAATACTTCGTGTAAGTCAGGCAGATTAGTAACCTCATCTCCTATCCCAATAAAACGCAGCCGAAGCGTTTCAAAAAACTGGCTCCAGATTGCTTCCCCAGGATAATTGGAATAACGTCCATTTTCCTGATAGGGCAATATCTGATGAGGAAAAGATTGGATTGCCTCTTTTGTGTAAAGGAGAGGAGCAAGCTCTGGCAACTTGAATGGTAAATCTTGGTTCCAAAATCCTCTCCCTTGTAGCGCTGCAAGTTTTTCTAAAGCTATTTGGAAACCTGCCTCATCAGCCGATCCTATTTGAATCAATTGAAGGACACGATCAGCTAGGGCATTCTGGTGGGTAGTGCTAAAAAAGGATGTGACATAGTTGAAAAAGGTTTGCATATAAGATGCTGGCTCAACTTCTCCCTCGTTTAATGTTAGCTACCAGAAGGCCTCTTGGACATCAAGAGCGTTTTCAAGCTCTTCAATCATGCTTATACCATCACGACTTGATACTGCTTAAGCAAGTCGATGAACTCATCGGGATTTGCTTCTGCGGCTTCTTCAAAAAAGTTTTCAAGGCCAGCAGGTGAAACCTGCATTAGAAAACGGCAAGGGTTATCATAAGGATTAGCAAAGTCATGAACCGTTTGTTTGGGAATAAAGGCGAGCTCGCCTGGGGAAAGTTCTTTTTCTTCTTCACCGATTTTGACTTTCAATTTTCCAGAGAGAATAAAAATCGTTTTTGAACAAGTTTCAATATAATGATCTCCAGGGCCAATTGCGCCAGGATAGACATTGAAATCTAAAAGTGAGAAAAGCCCCCCAGTCTCGGTCCCACGCAATTTAATGCGATAAACCATCGTTCCAATATCGTATTCTTTTCCTTCCTTAGGTTTAAGGAGTAAAGGTTCCATTTTTTACCTCTTAATTGAGAATTAGTCCTTGCCCACCTAAAAGCTTTTCAGCATTGAGATAGGCAATCTTTTTTATTTGTGTTGAGGATAACTCACGCTCTAGTAAATGCAAAAATGCTGGGTAACAAGCAGAGTTATCAAAGTCTAGATAATAGGGTGCAAAATCACTGATTGTTGGGGTTTCAATTCCCCCAAAAATATCACCTCCTAAAGCAAGAGCATCTTCACCTATTAAATCGATGCCATATTGGATATGTTTTAAAAAATCTTCATTCTTTTCTCCAACAAACACTCGTATAAAGTTCAGCCCAATGATACCACCCATCGAGGCAATTTCCTTTGCAATCATATCTGGTATGTTGCGCGGACAGTTTAAAATGCTCCGGTAGTTTGAATGACTTGCAAGAGGTTGCAGGTTTAGCCCCTTTTTATGAATGTAGTTTAAAATGTCTTCGGCTAATGCATCCGATGTATGACTTAAGTCGACGGCGATTTTCTTATCCGCCATCACTTCAAGTACGATTTCTCCTTCTCTTTTAAGCCCGACATTTGTGAGATTTCCTCCACCAAAACGGTTCTCATCATTCCACGTCAAACTGATATATAAAAGGGGATCTTTGAGTGCATTTAATCGAGGGATAAGCAGTTCGAATGGCTCATCTTCTTCTAGGAGACACGAAGCATTTTCAATAGCTAAAACGAAGTAGACTCGCTTTTTCTCCCTATCATAATCTGTAATGGGGGCGATACGGCCTTTAAAGTTAGTAAGCATTGCGTGATAAGCTTCTCGTTGTTCTCTGTATCTTTGATAAGATCCACGAGAAGTGTCAGACCATAAAGCAAGAGTTTGGAGTCGAACATTTCCCCTCTCCAAAAGAGGAATCGAGCAGTTGGAAATCGGATCCAACGGAGAATGATTCTGAGGATCTATTCGCAAATAGGCCAATAGATCACAGTGGAGATCAATAATCGGAACAGACATGTTTACCTACATATACGTGCCGCCGCAAGAGTATAGGGCATCTTGAAAATTAAGGCTAGAATCATCCCTGAAAAAAGGCCTCTTGATTGAGGCCTTTCTACTTTTTTATGCATCAAAACTTAAATGTTTCGAGCGCCTGATTCACCTACATTTATTTTGACTTTTAAATAGTCAAGCCCTCTTTGAGCAACATCAAAGACATAACCCGGAATTAATCGAATGGCTGTATAAATGCTAAGGTCTATGACCGTATAGCAAAATGCTGCTTTGTACGACACTTGTTGGCCTAGTTTTGAAGCAATTGAAGGAACAAGTAGAATTGTTGCAAAAAATGGAATAGCAAATGTAGCAACGAGCAATAGACGATTTGCCATCTTCTCTTCATATCCCATATCTTGCAGCTTTTGACTCATTGCATTACTGATGTCTCCCTGACGAAAAAACACCCATGCAGATGCTTCAGCAGCAAGCCCTGCCGTTACTCCAGCAATTCCTGCTCCAATGAAACCAGGAGAAGGGATCTTACTAATCATATGACTTCCCCAAATCACACACTTTAAACCAACTGCACTTGAACAATTAACTGCTAAACATGCCACACCTACTGCAGCTCCAGCTTTTGCTATATATCCAATATTTGCCATTTTTTCCTCACTCCAAGTTAGATTTCATAATATTCAGGGAGATATTTTAGCTAGGGTAGTACTAGATTACAAGCTATATTCAGTGAACCGGCAGACTGGGCAAAAGCCCATGCCACTGTAGAGATTTTTTCCCTCTTCTGAAGCTTGAAGAGTCGCCAAATGAAAGCCCGCATTTTGAGCTCGGGATAATAGGTAATACATCATTGTCGTCCCATAGCCTTTGCGGCGGTAAGACGGCCGCGTCATGATGTAGTATATCCCAGCGACATTCGCATGCAGGACTAAAAGACCTGTCGAGACAGGTACACCTCTTTCATATGCCACATACATTTCAAATGGAGCTCCTGGCTGGTATAAAATAGGAGGAACAAGTTTATAGTACTCTTTGTAGATGCCTTCGTAGCGGCTAAGCTCAACGAAAACCGTAGCAAAATCTTTCAGTCTTTCCTGATCTTCAACCTGCTCAATTACCAAGGGTGTTTGTTTGCGAGGCTCTTCTTGAATGGACATAAACATCCCAATGTCATCTTCTTTTCGGGTTAAACCCGCAGCTTTTAGATGCTCAGCAAGATTTGGAGGAGTATCTTGCTCCCCAACCCACCATGAAAAAGGAAGGCTTTTTCTTTGGAAGTGGGATAAAATTGTTTGAATCCGCTCAGAGATATTCTCTACGCCAAACTTTGCGTCAACAATATAGTTGAAAGTATCATCTTGCATTTGAGCACGCACGACGGTTACATCAGGCTCAAAAATAATTTCTTGAGAGGGAACATATTTAGCAAAATATGTCATGGGAATTAGCATATTAGCTAGCATGGCATCTTGGATCTGCTCCTTTGTCCAAGTCTGCCGCTTCGCCCCCCACTTTCTCACTGACGGTTGTCCTTCGAGTGCTGCCAAGCAATCAATCTGCTTAATAAAAGGTGTTTTCTTTAAACAATAGAGAGCTCGCTCTTTCGAGTACTTTTTTACGAGCTGTAGCTTTAAATCACTATAGGCTTTGACTTGATCTGGATGAGATCTCAAATAATCACAGAAGCGAAGGTGACGATCGACTTCAGGATCCGTATCTTCGAAAAAATGTAAATGAGCCGGAAGAAAGGTTTCTCGACTAAAATAGCGACGACGTCGCATTCCAAATTCACCTTTTGCATGATAACCCCTTTCTTTTAGCTTTTTATTGAAGGCATCAACTGCAGTGACATCTGATACAATACCTAAAATATCTAAAATAGGCTTAGCCTTACATCCAGGAATAGATGTACTGCCAATGTGATGAAGAGTGATTGGAAGCCCATGAAAAGCTTTTTGGAGACTTGCCTCTTCTTTTTCATACTGAGATTGCCAGGAAGGGTCATAGGAAGATAGAAAAACTGTGCTCATTAGTATTACACTTTAAATTGCCAGGAAGCATTTGCAGCAAAACATATGAGGTCCAAAGTCGCGTAAAGGGCACATGCCGAATAAGAAATCTCATGCTCGACTAGTGAAGCAAGAGCTGGAGTACCTAATATTGTTACAAAAAATGGTGTTGCAAAAACAACAGTATTTTCAATTTGCTTTAAAGCTTTCTCACTAAACCCGCATTTAAAAAGTTGATTTTTCACCTCATCTATTCGCATGACAAATACACAACAAACCACTGTCACGCCTGTTGTCACGCCCGATAGTGCTGCACCCGTTAAATCTGCTGAAGGCAAAGCTACAATCCTTTTACCTCCCCAACTAGCAGCTTTTAAAGAAAGAGCAACAACACTGTTGACTGCAGCTGAAGCACATGCATTGGATCCACATGCTTCCACAAGACATGAAAGGTAAGACATCCCAATTCTCCATCTTAGACATGAGTTGATTAGCAAAAAAAGATATATTGAAGAAAAGACTTTATGCAAGAATTATATTCTTAACTTTTCAGAAGATTGTAGCTATATAAGCTCAACATGGCATTAAAAGCACCATAACTTGCCACCGTTTTTATAGAAACTTCGCGCCCTAAGAGTAATGCTAGAGGTTTGGTGAAAAGTGTTGCCGTAAAAAATGGAATGGAAAAAACAAGGGTTTGCTTCAGAAAATAACGCATCGTTGCTGACTGAATGCGCTGTACCTTCCAAAACTGTTGAACTTGAGACGCAAAAAAACCTAACCCAGCGAGAGTGAGCCCATGTCCTGCTCCAGCAAGTCCTCCAGCAAGAGCACTTTCAAAAATGCTATGGCTCGGAATCCAAGAGACTAACCTAGACCCCCAACAAACTCCTGCATTGATCATCCCAAATGTGAGACTAGAAATGCTCATAAAGGCTGTAGCTTCTTCAATTGCCGACATATTCTTTCCCTTTGAAAAATGAAGTATAGATATTTTAAACAATTCCGGTCAAATTAAAAAAATATATATATTATGCAAAAAATAGGGTTATTTAATATAATTAAAAACACATAAACAAAAAGGTTTGTTTTATTATTATGGAACCTATTGATTCTATTGATTTGACCCCTCTTACAGAAGGGCAAAGTTATTTTTCAGAAATTCAAGAAAATATTTCTGTTAACTCTGCTGCTACTTATGGAAAAAAGGGTTGTGGCGATACAAGACGCCGCGCTTTAGCTGAGCAATTTGGGGGCTTACAAGCACTCCCACCAAAATGGCAAGCTAAACGAGAAAAAGATGCCATTCTTACTGATGAGACGATCAAAAACCTCCTTAACCATCAGGAAATTTTAGAAATTCGCAAGGTCGAAGGGGGCTACCTTGTTCTAACTGCAGATAAACAACTCACAGTTGAAGTTAACTATTTACCTCGCCCCATGCCAGGACCTGCTTACTTTGAACTTAATGCTCAAGAGGTACAACCCCGATAACACGCACAGGGGCTTCAGCCCCTCCTTTTACCTTAGAAGGCAACGCAAAAATGTGCGCCCCTCGCATAGGGAGCCGATCGAGAGAGGTGAGATTTTCAATGATGGTTTTTCCCGATCCAAGTAAAAGGTGATGGACAGGAAACGCTACATTACTTCCATCAGGTGACAGTGTATCGATTCCTATTCCTATAATTTCTCTTTCTAGTAAGAGTTCAGCTGCATCTGAAGAAATCCCTGGAAAATGTAAATCATTCCGGTAGCGCTCAGGCTCATTCCAATACTGATCCCAACCAGTGCTGACAAAAACAAAATTTCCCTTTTGAATCTTCCCATGTTCCTTTTCATCATTTAAAATGTCTTGAACAGAAAGAAAATAGTTAGAGTGGATTTTTTCCGACAAATGAATCACCGCGGCAGGAGCCACTAGATCTTGAGTAGCAAGTGAAGCGATGTCCTTCCCTTCAGAAAAAAAATGAGAGGGCGCGTCCATATGGGTTCCTACCCCTGCAACGCAATCATACCGTTTGACAAGACATCCATCGGAATAATCGAGTTCGGTATGAGATCGAAATCCACATCCACCATCCCACGTTGGGATATCAGGATGAAGTGTCTGAGTGAGATCAATCAATTGGACGGGTTTTTTAAACAAAAACATTAGGAGCTAACCTTTTTCACAAAGATTAGCTCCAAGAAGATTAAAAATCGAGACGGGCTTTTAGCGTAAGACCATAAAACATGACATCTTCTGATGCACGTTCAACAGCAAAACGTTTTGCAGGTGTAACAAAATTTGGAGCGAATGTATCATCTACCATCAGAGCTTGATTTGCCCTCCAAAAATACTCAGCTTCATATCCTGCACCCAACGTAATATGCTGACGCTTTTCGTTAATATAGGTTTCCCAAATAATCCCAAGCATTGCTTGCACGTTTGGCATAAAAAGATGGCTTTTACTTCTCAAATGAATTCTAAAGTCATCTCCAATAGTTGTTGCATTAGCATCAGCATGCATGACGTAACTCGCACGAGAATAAGAGTAAAGGAGTGCTCCATCTAAACTTGCGTAGAGACTAAATCCATCTCCTATGTACCCGTTGACCATCACACCCATACGAGGTCCTATTCCCCATAAAATATCTTTGTCTTTTACTTTAACAATATGACCAGAGCCATCGAAGTCTGGGATTTGAGGCAGTGTGTAATGCACTTGCTGCTTTTCATAAATCCAAGAAGACTTTACGCCAATCTGAGGGCGCACAGATACTTTACTGCTCATAAAGTATTCTCGCCCTAACTCGACATTTACATTATTGTAATTCAAGTCATAATGAGATTTTGCATGACTGAAAGGTGCGATATCGGCAATTCGTAAAGAAATCACCGAGCTCGGCTCTCTTTTAAAAACACTAGTCGAATCATCTGCTTGATACCATGTATAAGTGAGCTTTACATCCCAATCATCGTGACTAAAATAACGCCCCAGTCCTAAACGGAGTCCCCACTCCCAACCAAACCCTTGATCTTTCACACGCCCATTAAGAGGAGGTAGGAGAATGCTTCCAAGATCAGACTGTCTGTCTCGATCGGTATAAGCATACTCAGTTGCACCCACTTTCGCGTGCCAATAAAGGGGTTCAACCATCAAGTACCAACCATTTTGACCTTCAGTACCAGCATTTGTGAACCCAGCACCAAACGTTCCTTCAGGGTTTGTTGTTCCCACCTCTTCCATTTGCTGCTCAAGCTCAGATAACCGCTCTTCAATGGTATGCGCCATAACTTGCGTACATAATCCAATCAAAGCCAGACAGCTCACATATTTGAAAATAGCTTTCATGCCTTAACTCACATTTGCTTTCAAATTAAATAAATCTTACCCCCCTTCGCTTTGTTTTTTACATATAGTAAAAAAACAAATTAATTTAAAACTTCTCTGTTTTTATTTTCCCCATTACGTTAAAAATCAAGTCGAGCTTTTAACGTAAGCCCATAAAACATGATATCTTCCGAATAACGGCTAACCATAAATCTTCGATTTCCAAAACTAACCAGTCCATTTGAAACATCGTCTGTTTGAAGCATTTGGTTGGCTCTCCAGAAATATTCCACTTCATAACCTGCACCTAAAGTGAGATGCTGGCGTCGCTCATTAATATAAGACTCCCATATAAGCCCCAGCATGGCCTGCACAGTTGGCACAAATAAATGTTGATTGCCTTTAATACTAATCTTAAAATCTTCCCCAAATGTTGATGCTGTTGGATCAACATTTTGGTGATAACTTGCTCTGAAGTATCCATATAAAAGAGCTCCCGCAAGCTTGCCAACAAGACTAAATCCATCTCCAATGTAACCTTGAACTTCCACACCAGTACGAGGTCCCATGCCCCAGAAAACAGATTTATCTTTTGTCTTAACATCAGCTCCAGGGCCAACCAATAGATTCGGCAGAAGGCTTAAAGTATAGCGAACATTTTGCCTGTCGAAAATCCATGCTGATTTCAATCCAATTTGAGGACGTACAGACACCTTGCTACTCATAAAATAGTGGCGCCCTATCTCAAGATTGATGTTATTGTAATTTAAGTCATAATGAGACTTTGCAGATTTGAAAGGAGCCACGTCTGAAATTCTTAAAGCAAGAACAGCACTTGGCACGTCTTTAGATACATTTGTTGAATCGTCTGCTTCATACCAAGTATAATCGAGATAAACATCCCAATTATCATCTTCAAATTGACGACCAATTCCAACTCGCAGTCCCCATTCCCATCCAAATTCTTGATCTTTCACACGCCCACTAATAGGAGGGGCTATAAAGTCATTGAGCTCACTTGCGCCTTTATCTGTATATGCATACTCAGTACCACCGGCCTTCGCATGCCAATAAAGAGGCTCAACGTTTAAGTTCCATCGACTTTTGATTTCGGGATTTCCTGGAGCAAAATCCGCTCCAAATGTCCCTGTAGGATTCGTAGATCCCACTTCTTTCATTTGTGTTTCAAGCTCAGAAATCCGGTCTTCCGTACTTTGCGCCACAACTTGGGCACAGAGTACTACAAAAGCCAGACAGCTTAGCCATCTGTAAATAGCTTTCATACCCATACTCACTTTGATCGCACAGAGCGATCTTTATTTTTATTTCACCTTAATTTCCGTATAAATTTAAAATGAAATTAAAAACAAATGAAAAGTGAGTTTATAGTAAATTAATGCAGGTTTTTTACCCTATTAATTATATCTGTTGTCGATATTCCATCAGAGTATGGAACTGTTTTGAAAATTCCCATTTCCATTGGGACACTATATTGCTCCATGATCCTGTCAAGCGTGTAGTCATCTCCATGTATCACAACGTCAATGTCATACTTCTCAATCCACTCCTTTGTAATTCCAATTGGACTATTGGGAATCACTTCATCGACATAGCAACAAGCTTCAATGACAATTTGCCTTTCTTCAAGGCTTAAAATCGGATGGCGTTTGTACTCTGTGACGGCATCATCTCCATGGATCCCGACAATCAGATAGTCCCCGTGTTCTCGAGCCTTCTGAAAAAATTGCACATGTCCCGCATGAAAAAGATCTCCCACAACATCAACATAAACCCGAATGGGCTTCACTTCCTCTGCATATGTTAAAGTGCAAAAGATAGAAAAAATAAAAACTAAGCGTTTCATCAATAGTCTCCGTAGGAATTAATTTTTCATCCAAAATAGCGGGAGCACTTTCTAGGGTCAATTAAATTCTTTGCTTTCATTGACTTGTATTAGAAGTTGTTGTCATAATATTAGCATGAAAATGTGGTTTTTTCTTTTATTTGCAACTTATAGATTATGCACTTTTGAGAACCCAGCTGAGTTCCGTTCACTTGAAAAGGAGACCGAATATGTCAGGTTAGAAGCTCGAGGAGAAATCCCCTGTTGGCTTCAAGGAACTTATGTTCGTAACGGCCCTTCCAAGTTCCAAGTCGGTGATGCGACTGTCAGCCATTGGTTTGATGGACTTGCCATGCTTCATGCTTTCCATTTCAAAAATGGTTCTTGCACCTATTCGAACCGCTTTTTGGAAACCAACCACTATCAATATATGATGCAAGGTTATCTTCCCTCAGAAGGTTTTAGTAGAACTTCCTCGCTTCCCTTTGAAGCTCTTGAAGGAGAGTTCTATCCAAACAGACCTAACGCTGTCGTAAATGTCGCACAGCTCAATCAAACAACCGTTGCTCTTACAGAAGTCCCAACCCCAGTTACCTTTGAGTTAAACTCTTTAAATACCCTAGGCATTTTTGATTACGATGATGCTCTGCCAAAAAAGCACTGCTACTCAACAGCTCACCTACATGAACGTGATGAAAAAGTCTATGGTTACCTCGTCGAAATCGGACCAGAAAGTCGTTATCTCTTTTATGAGCTGCAGGAAAATACTCGCAAAGAGCTCTGCTCAATTCCCCTTTCTGATCCCGCATACGTGCACAGCTTTTCCATCACTGACCACTACATTCTCTTTGTTGATTATCCCATTCGCTTAGACTTTAGCGCACTGATGAATGGTGCGGGCTTTATTCAGAGCTTTAACTGGAATGAAAATGGTGAGTGTCGTTTCTATGTCATTGAACGCGAGACCGGCACCCTCCTCAAAACTCTCAAAAGTGCCCCTTTCTTTTCCTTCCACCATATCAATGCATTCGAAGCAAATGGTCAAGTTGTGCTCGATCTGATTGGTTACTCAGATGCTAATGCCATTTTTGGCAAGGGAGACGTTGATCTAGGCTGGCGTCGCTTTGTTATCGATGACAAAGTAGCTTGTATCCAAAAAATCCCAATGGAAGCCGAACTTCCTCGTATTCATTATGAAAAGCATAATGGAAAACCTTATCGCTATTTCTATGCCACCTGTTTTCGCAAAAACATTCTTTGTTCAGATGCGCCTCCATTATATAAGGTAGATACGGAGAAGCAAAGCCTCCAAACTTGGTCGCTTCCAGGCTACTTTGCATCTGAACCCGTTTTTATTCCTGAGCCAGATGGACAGTCAGAAGATGATGGAGTAGTACTCTCAGTCATGACATATCACGACCACTCCCATTCCTTCCTCATAATTCTCGATGCTAAAACGTTTTCAGAAAAAGGACGTGTCTACACACCCCATGGCATTCCCCAAGGTTTGCATGGTCAATTTTTTGATTAATCGATTAAAATTTCTAACGACTTTAAAAGAGAAACAGCTTCTGGAAGGCTAAACTTAGCGTGCTTCATTTTATTTACACGTGGATCAATGGCATAGTTTTCGGCTAAGCGAAAGTCAGCTTGAGTTAAGTTGCAATGATGATAAATCGTTCCTTCTAAATGAGCACTTCTAAAATCGGCTCCATACAGCTCTGTTTCCACAAAACGACACTCTTTCAACTTAGACCCATTGAAAGAACTCTTTTTCAATTTAAGCCCTGAAAAATTGCACGTTAAAAGAATGGACTGTGAAAAGATTGGAGTGAAGAAAGCCGGATTGCATTTATTAAATTCGCCACCGACAATCTTACACCCTTCGAAAGACACCTCCTGAAGACGGCACTTTTCAAAATTGACAAGTTGCAGTTCACAGTTTTTAAATGTGCAAAAGCAAAATTGTGCACCAGAAAAACGGCTTTCTATAAATCGACAATTTTCGAAAATGCAATGGTTGAATGCACGGTTTGAAAAATCGATTTTTTCATAAGTTTTCTCACGATAAGTCTGTTCATCGATAACCGTTTCATCCTTCACGAAAAACCTCCTGCTTTCTATAATGCGATGATTCCCTAATTATCTTAAGGATTTTATCATGACAACGAAACCAAAAATTGCAAAAGGCATTTCAATGGCCTGTATTACTGTCTCAGATATTAAAAAAGCTAAGCATCTTTTCGTTGATTTGCTTGGATTAGAAATAAAAGAAAATGCTGAAGAATATAAATGGCTAGAAATCGGTGGAGACGACCAAGACGCACGTCTTGGTGTTGGAGAGTACGCTGAAGGGCCTGGTGCAGAGTATATGCAAGCTGGAACAGTGCAATTGTTTCAATTGAAGTTGCAAATGTTGAAGACGCAAAAAAGTACCTCGAAGATCACGGTGTTGAGTTCTTGAATGGAGTTCTTGAAGTTCCAGGTGAAGTGAAGCTTGCGCTTTTTAAAGATAGCGACGGAAACCGTTACTTTCTTTCAGAAAAACTGAGCTAATTCGAGATTTTTAATTTCTTCTATTGTAAGAGAGGAATTATGAAAACAATTATTAAAAGGGGCTTAATAGCAATAGCCCCTTTAACCATTTCTATTGCAATTCTCTATTGGCTCTTTTCCTTTATGGAAGGAGCTGTAGGGCCACTGGTTCGTGATATCATTGGTTCAAAGTATTACTACCCTGGAATGGGAATTCTTCTCGCTATTATTATTATCTTTTTTATCGGCGCTGTCCTTAATACCTGGATTATCCAAAAAGTTACGGACTACTTTGAACGCCTCGTCACAAAAATCCCCATGTTTAAATCGCTTTACAACATGGTGAAAAATGTTATGGACCTTTTGCAAACTTCACCTGATGATGCCAAGCAACAAGTGGTCAGTGTCACATACAACGATAGTGAAATTATTGGGTTTGTTACACGTGAAAGCTTTGCAGATATCCCAGATCTTGGTGAAAATAAAATCGCTGTCTACCTGCCAATGAGTTACCAAATCGGTGGCTATACAATTGTAGTAGATCGCTCACGTGTCAAACCTCTTGATATAAAAATGGATGTTGCTCTGCAAAACACCTTAACTGCTTGGGCCAAGTCTTCAAAAAAGTGACCTTCTAAGGAGCGTTGTGTGTCAGCTAATCATAATCACAAAAAAGGAATATGCGAAATTTGCAAGAAGGAGTTTCCCTTCAGTCAGCTTTTTCCTTTAAAACTGATACGCCCCTCTATTCTCGATACAGCCAAAAAGCAAAACCCTGAGTTAAACTGCGACGGTTACATCTGCACAAAAGATCTTCGTGAAGTCCGCGCTGACCATATTGAAAACCTTCTTCATGAAGACAAAGCAGCTCTTTCTGCTCTGGAAAATGAAGTCATTGACAGCTTAGAAAATCAAGATATTCTTACCTAAGATGTGAACAAAAAGTTTTTTCGTCATTTAACTTTTGGAGAACGCGTCTCTGATAAAGTTGCTCAATTTGGCGGAAGTTGGAAGTTTATCCTTGCATTTGTCATTGTCATCATCTTTTGGATGATCATTAACACCTTTTTCTTCACACAAGAAGGATTTGATCCTTATCCTTTTATTTTACTTAACCTTGTTCTGTCCTGTTTAGCTGCAATCCAAGCTCCCGTTATTATGATGAGTCAAAATCGTCAAGCACGACGAGACCGGCTACAAGCAAATGAAGAGTACATGACAAACTTGAAAGCTGAGCTAGAAATTCAGCAGCTTCATTCCAAGCTTGATCTTTTTATGAAAAGGCAATGGGAAACTTTGATTGAACTTCAAAAAATTCAAATTGAACTTTCAGAGGACCTTTTGCATGGAAAACACAAAAAAAAAGACTCTGAACAATAAATTTTTCTTTTGAATTTTTTTTTCATTTGCATGAATATTAGCTACGTATGGTTAGAAAATCGCTGGGTTTTTTTCTTGGTCTAATTGTTGGAGGAACGGCAACCTTTGTTTACGAAAACACAGGTCAGCACTCCCTCCCATCCAGTTTTCCAGTAATGGAACGCCAAGGTTATACTGTCTCTTACGATACGCGAGCAAAAATCCCTTATTGGACATACGAGCACATCACAAAAGAATCCCTTAAAAACAATGCAGATCGTAATAGTATGGAGTTTACAGAGGATCCTGATATCCACACTCCTCACCGGAGTCAACTCGCCGATTACCATCAATCAGGATTTGACCGAGGACACAATGCCCCTGCAGCAAATGTACGCTTCTCAAAAGAAGCCCTTCAAGAAACATTCTTCCTTTCCAATGTCAGCCCTCAACACCCCCAACTCAATCGAGGCCTCTGGGCTAAACTCGAAAAAACCATCCGTATTCTCGCGAGTGAAACTGACTGGGTTAATGTCACAACAGGCCCTCTTTTTCTTGCTCATGATGAAGCTGATGGCAAACGCTATGTCACCTATCAAGTGATTGGAAAAAATGATGTTGCTGTTCCAACCCACTTTTTTAAGGTCATAGAAACACCTGAAAGGACTTGGGCTTATGTTGTACCAAATGGCCCCATTAATGGAACCTTAAACGACTACCTTTTTTCAATCCAAGAGCTTGAAAAACCTTCAGGAATTCGCTTGACAAAGCCTTAGCACCCCACATAAACTTAGAGTCATTTCCCACAATTTTCAAATGAGATTATGACCTTCATTCGTGCCCACAAGGTTTGTAAGACCTTTTTCGAAAAAAAGCGCGTCTTTAAAGATGCACTGAAATCCGTCACTCTCGACATTCATCAAGGAGAAGTCTTAGGTCTGCTTGGAGTGAATGGCGCAGGGAAAACAACGCTTGTTTCAATCTTATCAACCCTGCACCCCCCCTCTGCAGGCGACGTCGAGTGGAACGGCACATCTATTTACGATAACCTTTTAGAATACCGCAAAATTATTGGCTTATGCCCGCAGCACCCCAACCTAGAAGCAAACCTCTCATTAGGAGAAATGCTTGTGTTTTCTGGAAGGTGTTATGGCCTTTCAAAAGCAGAAGCCAAGAAGCGGAAAGATGAGCTTCTTGAGCAATTCAACTTGGGGGAATATGCCAATGCTGCTGTTGACCAAGTCTCTGGAGGATACCGGCAGCGCTTTCTCATTGCTCGAGCACTCATGCACCGTCCACAACTTGTCATCTTAGATGAACCAACTGTCGGCTTAGACTCTCACATTAGACGAGAACTCTGGGAAGTGATCCGACAACTTAAATCCCAAGGGATTGCTGTTCTTCTTACCACACACTACCTAGATGAAGCAGAGCATCTTTCCGACCGTATCTGCCTCATTCATGAAGGAACCATTCGCACCGTCGACACTCCCAACAACCTCAAAAAACTTCACCAGAAGAATAATCTAGAAGAAGTTTTCTTAAAGTTTGTCGATGATCCTGATGCAGAAATTTTCAATTCGGGGGATTCCGAGTCATGATTCAAGCCTCTTATCAAGTTTTCAAACAGCTATTGAAAAAAGATATGCTCGCCTTTAAGCGAGAATTCCCAACCAAGCTTTTTGATACGTTTTGTTTATTTTTTACAATTGTCATTGTATTTTGCTATTTCATGCCCCAAGAAGGTGTGCATGATGGCTATGCATCTTTCTTTCTGATTGGAGCCATTGCCAGCTTTGGTTTTGTGGAAATTGTCGGGAAAGTGGGAGCCCTGATGGCTGACTTGCAAGGTGACTGCTCCATCTCCCATACTTTGATTATGCCCATTCGTTCCGAAATGGTTTTTATTTATATCGGGATTCAATGGGCCATCACATCTGCCATGCTTTCCATCTTCCTCTTCCCTTTTGGAAAACTGCTGCTTTTTAAAGGATTTGATCTCTCTTTGATTTCTTATCCTCGTCTCATTTGCATGTTCGTGACAATTAACCTCTTCTTTGGCTTTTTTGCCCTTTGGCTCACAAGCGTGATCAAAGATGTCAGCGGCCTCACAAGTTTATGGTTACGCTATATTAATCCTATCTGGATGTTCGGCGCTTACTTCTATTCTTGGGAAGCCGCTTACCAGCTTAGCCCTGTCATAGGTGCTGCAAGCTTGATCAATCCCATGGTCTACGTCATGGAAGGCATGCGCGCAGCAGCACTCGGACAAACAGGATATCTCCCCTATTGGCTGTGTCAACTTATGCTATGGGGATTCATCACCGTTTGCACTTGGCATGCAATTAAACGACTTAAAAAGCGGCTAGACTGTGTCTAAAACCTAACCTTTTAACTGAGAAATATCAAATGGCATCATCGCCTGAGAGTCTGTATTTTGGCTAGGATCGTGGCTTGCTTCTGCTCGAGCATCGAAAAGCGTTGCGATATTAGTTGCAGCATCAGACTGGACAGTCGCTACAAGTCCGCTATCTTGATCTGAATTGTAGTCATCCAAATTATCTTGAATATCTTGCAACATCGATAGATATTGCTGCATTGTTTGAGCTTGACTTGCAGCAGAGCCTGAAGAGCTTAAAGAATCTAGTGAAGTTGGAAAGCTTTGTTCTTGGATCTTACCCGAAACAGGGTCGGTTGTTACAATGTTTAGGTCAGTCATAAAATACCTCATTTTGGTGTTAATGACCTCCTCCCCTATTGTCTATTATATAAAAACTCAAATAATTTGTTAACCAGATCTTAAAAATAATCACTTAACTGATTGACAATCAATGAAAGATAATCTTTAGAATCCCTTCAATTAACAGGAAATTGCTTCTGATCTTAGAGCTTAATAATGAAGCTATTATGGGACCTATCCCCGCTTCATTAGCCCATCAACTTAGCACGCTTAAAGATGGTATCCTGGGCTCTTTGAGCTTCGGCCACCACAACGGGATCGAAAAAGTAATCCATCATCGCACGCTGAGCCTGCACATAGCCTTCTTCTCCCATAAAGCCATAACGCTCCATCACCTTCATTTGAACAGGCAAAAGAACATCCAGCAGACGCTGTCGGCGTTCGATCATCGACCCTTCCTTTAGAGATCCTACAACACGATCAATTTCTTGAAGAAACGGTTCAGCAGTCATCTCATCTGCAATCTCACGAGTCATTTTCTGAGCTTCTTCAAGAGAAATGCTTTTAATCTCTGAAAACCCAAAGGCCGTTTGGAACAAATAGAGCCACTTATCATCATTGACTTTCTTAAGAGCTGGATCTTTTGCCGATTCTTCAGACAGCCATTGGTTGTATTCAGCAAGCCCCTTTTGATTACCTGCATATCCATGCTTACGAATCACCATAATTTGAATGGGTAAGATCACTCCAAGAAAACGTTGCCATTTTTCAATAAGCGGATCCTCCGATTCGCGAATCTTAAGAAGGTCTTCTTCCTTTTGTTTAAGTAAGGTCACAATTTCTCTTTGAACGTCTATCATTTCGCTCATCTGGACTCCTCCATAAATAATTCTATTTCTCTGTCACTAAGCCATTTTTTTTCATTTTCAAGAATCTGAAATTGAATCTCGACTTTTCTAAGATCTATTTGGGAAGGCTTAGAATGAGCAACAGCTAAATACTCAAACCCTATAAATTCAATCCCTCTTTCTAAACAAGCTGCTTTAACGGACATTAAGTTGTCATATTTATCATCTACAAAAATCACACGCTGCGGTTGATGACCAATGACATCAAATACTTTAGAAAGAACCTCTCCTTTATCAAGAGCAGACGCAAAAATTACACCTTTCTTTAGAATGGGGATCCCATGCTTACCAGGTAAATCTTCAAAAATCCATTCTATCTCATAATCATTAAGCTGTTCAAAATGGATACCAAGGCTTTTAAGTTCTTTAATTCTCCAATCTTCAAGTCGCTCAATACATCCAACCTTACCCGTTCCACAATGCGTTAACGCAAATGTCTGCAATCTTTTTTGCTTAACAAGCTTTAAAACTTCTAAAATTTCGGCGTCAACAAGCCGCGCTTTTCTTACTGAAAAAAGAGCTCCCCACAGACCTATCAAAGCTTCACGATCCATTTTATTAGATAATCGCTTTGCATGTGTTTCAAAGACATTGTGATTGGCAGGATGAAAAACAGTATCTTCAGGAGTAATCAGTACTTCGTCAACATCAAAAAAAACCCAGGTTCCTAAGTCAGCTTTTTGAATAACGTCCTTGACGGGTGCCCAATCGAGCATTTGCTGCATTGAGCTCCATGTCAAACATGCAGGCAAGAGAAAAGCGAGTAAAAAACGTTTCATATGATACTCGTTTAAAACAAAAAAGAGCATACCACACTCCTAGCATTTCTTTCCCCATTAATGACGATGCTTACAGAATTATTAAAGCCTTATCTATTTTTTGCAGGAAATCGCCGAATCCGAGAAAAGCAGGTGTCAAATGAATCTAACTCTTTTCTAGTTTTTCAATAGCATCCTCATTAGCATTTTTCTTCAATTTTATTATGAATGAAAACATGATGTCTCTTATTCAAGTTCTCGAATATCCCAATTTCTCTAATAACGAAGCAGCAATCATTCACAAAGCAATCGAATATGGGATAAAATTAGTGCTTCAGAAAGACGCAAGCTAGCTGAAATGAGTCTCATTGCCAACGCAAGAAGTAATGTGGAAAGAATACGATCAGTATTGCATGAAAGGGCGTCTACCTTATAGGTAGGAAAGATCATCAAGAGCTAGACAAGTAATTTCTTCATCCGATATAAAATATTCTCTTAAAATTACGAAATATTAGATCAACTCCAATCAAGGCAAAAAAGATATGCTCAAAAATTTTCGAAATTTTTTACTATGTGTCATTTCAATATGTTCAGCATGTGCATTTGGAAATCAACATTCTCAACCCAGTTTACAAGACCTACAAAACCGTGTGACAGCTCTTGAGCAGTCTCCAACTCGTCCTGTTGGTTCCTGCGCTTCTAATGGTTATGGTGTCATTTTCTTTGCCGAACCTCTTTACTGGAGAGTCCAAGAAGATGGGTTAGATTATGCGATTCGAGGACGATATGAGCTCATTACAGAAGGATCAGCCACAACGCCTTTCTTTAGGTTAAACCTGACTAAAGGAGAAGTCGTACATCCAGATGTTGAATGGAAATGGGGCTTTCGAGTAGGAATCGGTTACTTTCTCCCTTATGATGGCTGGGATCTAACTTCTAAATGGACCCGTTTTCATAACAGCGCTAGCGACGAAATTTCTCAAACAGGCAATCCCAACCCTAACGATCTCATTAACTTCGGAAATGGGAATGGAATCGGCTCTTATATCAGTCCATTCTGGGTTGCTCAATTATTTGACCCTCCAGGACTCGTCACTCGAGCTCGCGCACGCTGGCATTATAAACTCGACATCATAGACCTTGACTTAGGAAGAGAGTTTTTTATTAGCCGTCGCCTTTCTTTAAAGCCTATCCTTGGTATGAGAACAGCTTGGGTTAAGCAAAAGTTTAATGTGCTCTACCAAAAAAATAACCATTCTGACCCAACTGGCCCTACAGGTAATGCAGAAGGTATCGAACGTACAATGCATGTCCGTATGAAAAACGACTTCTGGGGTATTGGAGCAAAAGTTGGATTAAATACGCGCTGGTTTTTAGGTAAAGGGTTTAGCTTATATGGAAATGGAGCGCTTTCGGTCCTAGACGGTTACTTCGATCTCTGTTATCAACTTCATGATGATAAGCCTGAAGCAACAACAGCTACCACACTCACGATTGGACCAAACGTTGCTGGTCTTATATCACCTCCATATGACGATCGCTATAAGACCGAAAAGGATATCCATTCAATCGTACCGATTGTGGATCTAGGTGCAGGCCTTAGATGGGATAAATCATTTAGCAACGACCGTTTCTGTCTAAGTATCTGGCTAGGTTATGACTATACGATATTCTTCCAACAAAATCGTTTTATGAACCACCAGTATGACTTCACTTTGCTTAACTTTACGCAAAATCCTCAGTACTCAGAAGGCCCTAACTTCTTTACCGACCGAGGCAACTTAACAACAAGTGGAGCGTCTGGAGGTCTTAAATTCGACTTCTAATTTTCTGTTGGTAGAATAAGCAATGTTTGCTTAACAGAATATGAACTGAAAAGCAAAACCCTTTTACCCTTCAAGTTAAAAGGAGGCTTGGTAAGATCCAAAAAGTGACTACCACCGTCCCAAATATCTCGATTCATACTTGAGTGGGTAAAAGGGTTTACTGTATCTGTGAATAGACAATATTTAAACTTCTGCATTTGCCGCAAAATCTGCTTGATCGTTTGGTTAGAAAGATGCTGAAACGTGTCTTTGCATATGAGTAAGTCAGCTTTAGGCAATTCCATAGCAGCCGCATTTCCATGCATAAAAGAAACGGAAGGACCTCCAAATAGATTTTGATTACGCTCTACTACATACCTGACAACATCAATACCCAAATACTCAATATCAGACCAATCTATGTAGCGTGAGAAAGCCCAGTCCCCACATCCTACATCCACAACAGACCGAATTTGATACTCATCTAAGAAGTTTTGTAAAAACTCAACATAATCTCCCATGAGTTCAATAGGAGAGCCACTAGCTGAAAACCCTTTTTCATCCCATGACCCCTGAGAGTAAATCTGAGTAAACACTTCCTCAATATTTGCTTGTAAACCAAAGCAAGTCAGCATGAAGCAAAACAATTGAAACAACTTCACTTGTAAATCTCCTAGATTGCAATCAATTAATCTTCGGATACTCTTTCTCGAAACTTTAAGATTGCATCATCATAAACATCATTCCAATTAACCAGCATCACAGAGACAGGAGGGTAACGATTATCCCAATTCCTTAAAGGTCCTCGGACATTTCGCACAAAGTCTTGATCGCGCAAAGAGTAATGATTTAGCTGGATTTCTTCAGGAAAACACGCTCTTACTTTTTGAAACCCAGCACAAGCACTTGCGTCATGGTGACTATAGGCTGCGTGAGTACGTCCGACAAAATAGATGATTTTTCCCGTCACACCTCCATCTCTTTCTCTTAACATCAAGTACTCTGTCATTTTCCCTTGAGGAACTTTTTCGCAAAAGGACGTCCCAAAATTATACCAAGGGATATACACAAGTCCAACGTTTGGGACTTTGCTTTCAATCTCATTTAGATAAGCAATCAGGCTGTCATGTTTATTGGGCACAACATACTCATCTATGTCAATTGCTGCTAACCATTTAATTTGATGACCAAACTCGCTCATTATCACGTTGGTTTTGGTGATTTGATACCCAGAATAACGTCCTGGATCATGATTTGGATTATGCATATTCAGTGGAGCTAAAGTAATCAAACCTCTAGCTAAGTAAGGCTGCAAGACTGCTATATAGTTGTCTGAGCTTGCATCATCAAATAAAAAGAAATGATCAACTCCTAAATCTAAATTGTGCTCAATCCACTCCTCAAGATATTCACTTTCATTTTTGAAAACTGTGCAAACAACTAGATCCCACTGTTTGGAAATAAGAGGAACATAGCACAATAAAAGCAAAGTAATGATCATTCTCTTAAGCTTTCTAAACATCCATCTCTCCTATACATCAATTATGTTTAGTAATCAAAACAGGGGATTCACTCGGTTACGCCATGCAAAACATTGTAGCAGTGATCTACTCTTTTCACTAAATCGCCCGTTATTTCTAAAACCTTGACTCCTTCTAAAACTCCTAAAGAATCATCTAAGAGTATTTCTTGAAACTTCTCATTTACATTCTCTCTGAACCTGATGTCTTCAGTAGGAGGAACTGGAATTCTATCTCGATATTCAATCGGAAGAAAAAAAAATCAAATCAAGCATTTGAATTGCCTCTTCCATTTCTTGAACCCAGTACTCCAAGCCAATCTCACCTCCCAAAGACAATTTCTCACTTAACACTAAAGCGTAGACTAAAAAGTCAATAGGACTACGATCAAAGATCGTATTAACTCCACTCTCTTCAACAAGCATGATTGAGCGCTTGAATTGCTGTTCAAAATCTTCTAAAGAAGGAGGATCGGAGAATAAAAAGCCCTCTTCTTCGAGTAGAAAGTAGGGTTCATCAACTGATATATAGCTTGGCAATCGCTTTACCAACGAACTAATGAGAGTCGACTTTCCTGAAAAGTGAGTCCCGGAAATAGCAATACGCATGACAATTACATCTAATAAGGGTTGGTTTCTAGCTTAATAGTTTTTCAGCTCAAGAGAGCTTTTCGGTCACTTTAATCATTCGACAAATACAATAACCTAAGCAAAATATTTTCTGCCTTATGAACCTATCCGTAAAGTTAAAACCTTTTGCATTTACGGATAGATTCATTGACCTCGTCAATACTCTAGTTTTTTTATTTACTTGCGTTATTTAAGGAGATCTGTAAAAATGACCTCATTCTTAAAACGGCGGAGGTCCACCATGAACAAAGCTTTTCTTTCTTCTCTAGCTTTTTCCTGCCGTCATCATCATCATCATATCTAAGATTTTCTAACTAAAATTAGTTTTTTAAACTGATTTTCAGTTTTTTCATTTTTAAAATTATTTTTTTTAGGAGTTTGTTTATGCTTAAATGTATTGCATTATTTATATTATTGTCGGTAAATCTATTTGCCAAATCTTTTACCATCGGTACAACCAGTGGCTATGCACCTTTTGTTAGCTTAGATGAAAAGGGTGAGTACGAAGGTTTTGATATCGATATTGCTCGGGAAGTCTCTCGCAAATTAGATTGTTCCCTTATCATTAAAGACTATGGAAATATGCCGGGCCTGATGCTTGCGCTCAAGCAAAAAAAGGTCGATGCTCTCATTTGGGGAATTTCGATTACTAAAGATCGAGATAAGAGCATGGAAATGGTCTATTACCAAGGAGACAAAGAAGACACGGTTACCCTAATCTTTTGGAATAACATTCCCAACAAAGTGACAAGTCTTTCAGACTTGGTCTCTCTTAAAAGACCCATTTGTGTCGAAGCAGGCTCTTACCAAGAAGACATTTTAACAACCTGCCCAAGCCTCAGCCTTAAATACTTTGATAGTGTCGATAATGTTATCTTAGATCTTAAATATGGCAAGTCAGAAGCTTCTGCACTCGACCCTTCAATTCTCTCTCGTTTTCAAGCCAAATATCCTAATTTAAAAGTACTCTTTCTGCCCTTACCAGAAGAAATGCAGTCACGAGGAAATGGTATTTGCATCAATCGAGATGATCAAGAACTGGCTCTAAAAGTCAGAAAAGCCGTAGAGGAACTTAGAACTGAGGGAGTCATTTTCCAACTTGAGAAGAAATGGGGTCTAAAAAATGATAACTAACTCTTTTTCTCTTATTTTGAAATCACTGCCACTTTTTCTTAAAGGCATGACTGTCACTGTAGAACTTTTTATTCTTGCAAGTGCCTTGAGTCTAATGGTTGGCATCTTTCTTGGGGTTTTCTCATGTGAAAAGCTCAAAATTCCCATGATTACAAAACTGATCAATGGATGGACATTTGCCTCAAGAGCCATTCCGTTTTATGTTCAACTCTTAATTATTTACTTTGTTATTCCAGATCTATTCGGCTTTTCCCTTCCTCCATTTACTGCTTCTATTACTGCTTTGGGGATCTGCTCTTCTGGATATATTGCCCAATTTATCCGAGGGGCTATTAATGCTCTACCCTCTTCTCATTGGGAAACAGCCTTGGTATTGGGATATTCAAAACGGGAGACCTTATTTGCAATCATTCTTCCACAATCTCTCCGCTTAGCACTCCCCTCACTTAATAATGAGTTTGAATCGCTATTAAAAAGCACAGCTATTGCTTCTTCAATAGGAATGCTTGAACTCACACGAATTGGAATGAATATCGTCTCTAGGGAAATGGAGCCTGTTCCGATTTATTTTGCCATCGCGCTCCTCTATGGATCTCTATCGGCAATACTCAATGGATTAACAAAACGATTAGAAAGAAGGTTTTCCTATGTTAAGTATTAAAGACCTTACTTTTCCAAAAAGACTAGAAAAGGTTTCTCTCACAATCTTTTCTGGGCAAGTCACACTTCTCTTAGGAAAAAGTGGCTCGGGCAAAACATCGCTTCTTAGATGTATTGCCCAGCTTGAAAAAGAATATTCTGGAGAAATCTACTACCAGGAGCAAGACCTGAGAAATCTATCTCCCAGAAAACGGTGCCAGTTGATTGGCTTCGTCTCACAATCCTACGAATTATTTCCACATATGAATGTCTTTCGTAACTGTGCTCAACCTTTACTCAAACAAAAACATCTCAGTAATCTGGAAATAAAGGAACAAGTGACCGCAATTCTCAAGAAGTTTGACATCGAATTCCTTGCAAAGCGCATGCCCTACCAACTCTCGGGAGGTCAAAGGCAACGGGTTGCACTTGCTCGTGCTCTGCTCCTTAATCCTTCTTTTATCTTATTAGATGAACCTTCTTCAGCACTCGACCCAGAAAATACCCAAATACTTATTGAGCTGATCAGTCAGTGGAAGCAAAATGGGATCGGCTGGGTCATCTCTACACAAGATATGGAGTTTGCCAAAAAAGTCCTTGACCAAGCTTACTTTCTTGAAGAAGGAAAAATCACTGAGTCCTACCCCTCTTCTCTTCCCTTAAAAAGCAAATTAAGAGAGTTCATATGCTGAAAAAACATCGTTGCATTAATAGGCATATTCTTGAAGTTTATAGCTAGATCTTGCTAGACTTTTCGCCGGATATATTTAAAATATCCCGATTGTGATTCAAAAATTTGCAAGACGATCATCAAAAAGAGCAGGAGAGAATGATGTCAGCTATTGCTTCGCCAAAGGGCTCAGTGGAGCCCTATAAAGGACTCGAGTTTTCGAAGATTCCTCAAGAATACAAACAAATTTGTCCAATAACAGCAGACGCAAACCACGAAATTGTCATCAATATTATCCTTAATATTGTGAAAATTACTTGTGCTGTTAAGGATCCAGCTCATGGAAAGTACCTCCTAAGCCAAGTGAGTCAACAACGCTTTGAATTGACTCGGGAAATCTCTAAAGTAAGTACATTAATTTTAGGTTGTGACATTGAACGTGGGGTTTTTTATAGTAAAGTTAAAGACCCCCTCGCATTTTATCGTATGATGTGGAGTCTCTCAACTCCTCTTACAGATGAGCAGTATGCAACCTATAGCCCTAATCCACAAACACTAGATAGAGAATCGCGAGAAAACTTTGCGAAGCTAATAAAAATCATGTTTCGTTTTGCTCCCCCGGAAATTGCGTGTGATGCGTTGGAAACAAAAGCCTCTACTTCTACACCCCATACAAAATGTGTTCCACCATTTGCAGAACCCCAAGCAGGCGCGCGCTACCTGGAAACCCTTGTTCGCAACAACAAAGGGCTCCATCTTGGACATGATCATAGGGATATTGAAAGCATTGCGGACCTTTTGGCTGACAAAATGCCTCTATTAAGCTCGTGGGGTGTGAAGCATGTTTATCTAGAATATCCAGCAGGTAAGCTGCACCAACAATTCACACTATTCAATTCTGAAAAGCAACACATGTCAAAAGAACGCAATCGGTTACTCAGCCTGTTAAAGGGTTTTAATGTTCATAAGCCTGAGGCAATTCTTAAAATCTGCACAGCCGCAAGAAACAACAACATTGAGGTCTGGCCCGTTGATCTGTCATGTGGAGACTTACGACAAATGACTTCAAGAGAGATTGCAATTACTCAAAGACAAGGGGCGATGACAAAGAACATCAACTACTACTCTTCCTCGAAGTTAAAAGAAAACGAGAAATTTGTATCCCTTCTTGGAGAAAACCATAGGCAAGTAAGCAATACATTAGGTATCCCAAGTATTCAGATCCTCTCATTGAATCCCAAATCAACGATGAGTGATGAAATAATTAACTTTGGGAAACAACTGATCGGACAACTCTCTTCCGAGGATGTCGCTAAGAGCTCTTCATCAAGTACCCCCCAGAAAACTCAGGTCGATTATAAAGCTGTTATAGATGGAAGGGATACAGACTTCGATGTTTTCTTACTGATTCTTCCAGGAGCAACAGACTTTTCGCTCCTTCCAAAAAACCTAGCAACGTAAAAAGAGGAAAAGTTAAGTCTTTAAAAGAATGTAATGGAACCCCTCCGAGGATTACAAATTTTATTCACATACACTCTCATAGGATTTGATTTTTTGAATCATTCATGTATGAAATGAAAGTAGATACACCTCGTAAGGAAGCAACATGGTCATAACAATTCTATCTTGGGCTGCAATCATTATCCTCTCTGTTGGATATTGGTTTCAGATCTGGAAAATCCATGTCCATAAAGAAGTTAGAGACCTTTCCCTTGCTTATAATATCCTCCTTGCTATTGGATTTGGGATCCTTGCTATTACCGCACTTCAAGAAGGGTCGTTCATTTTCCTCGTCAAGCAAATTATGACAACGATTCCAGTTGTGATTATCTTTCAAATTCTATACCACAAAAACGATCATTGGAAAGACGCAAAATTGAAAAAGTGTGAGAAATGCTCTGAAAATCTGGAAGGCTACTGGAAATTTTGCGTGAACTACGGCCACAAATGCAGCAAATAGTCATAAATGCTAGAAAATCACGTTTCATCAAGAAAACTAAACTTGCGAGGGGGGCGCCGCGTGCAAGTTGGACGCGCTTAGAGATTTTTCCTGGGGTGATTGAGATGATGACAGCCAGCAGATTAATTGCATCAGGGAAAAGATCTAGCGCGGACAATTTGCTCGGGGCGGGACTCGAACCCGCACGGACCAAGGTCCAAGGGATTTTAAGTCCCTTTTTCTCTCTAATCCACAACAGATTACATTAACTAACAACAATACTATAAACAACTTGCGATTTTTTGACTATTGTTAACTTTTGCCAATTATGGCTGATTTTTGGCCTTTAGTGGTCCTCAGTTGGTCCACGGGATTGGACCTTTTTTCGATTTTCTTCTCTCTATGAAACATGGCAAGTATAATTTACATAAGTCATTGAAATTCAGTGGTCTCACCTAGTCTCACCTCAGTCTCACCAAAACGCCCTTTGTAAACCACTGATAATCAGTGGTCTCACCTAATCTCACCAGTCTCACCTAAAAAATAACAATGTTTGCAAAACTTCCGAGCGCGGGTGTCTGGACCTTCATACTCCATAATTAAGAATGCTTTTTAAGGGGTACCCCCTGAGTTGGAATCTACATGAAATGGGTCCCTATTTGAAAAATAATTAGTGGAAAGCTAGAATGACTTCAATTTATCAAGCTGAAACCGGAAGACACTGAAAAGGAAAACTCTATATGTTTGAGCAGACATTCAAAAGCATCGATGACATCTTGTGGAAAGATGCTGGATGCACAAGTGAGCTTGACTATACAGAACAAACCTCATGGCTCCTTTTTCTCAAATACCTAGAAACCCTTGAACATGAAAAATCCATTGAAGCACGTTTGCACGACACTGAATATACTCCTATTCTGGAAGAATCCTACCGGTGGAACTCATGGGCTGCTCCCAAAGACTCTCAAGGAAAAATCGACTATAAAAAAGCCCTGACAGGAAATGACCTCATAGAGTTTGTAAACAAAAAGCTTTTTCCCTATTTGCAAGCCTTCAAACAAAAAGCAGATAGCCCCTATTGCATACAATACAAAATCGGTGAAATCTTCGGTGAGCTCAAGAATAAAATTGTGAGCGGATATACCCTCCGAGACATTATTGACCAAGTCGACACCCTTAAATTTGGCTCTCAAAAAGAAAAACACGAGCTCTCACACCTTTATGAAGCCAAAATCAAAAACATGGGAAACGCCGGCCGTAATGGTGGCGAGTATTACACTCCAAGAGCGCTCATCCGAGCCATGATCCAAGTGATTCAAGCTAAAGTAGGAGAAACCATCTATGATGGCGCTGTAGGCTCAGCAGGCTTTTTATGTGAAGCTTTTGACTTCCTTTCCAATCAAAAGAACCTAAGCACACATGATCTCAAAACCCTCCAGACAAGCACATTTTATGGAAAAGAGAAAAAGTCTCTCGCTTATATCATCGCTATCATGAACATGATTCTTCATGGCATCGAAGCTCCCAACATCACCCACGCCAATACCCTTGCCGAAAACCTCTCAGATATTCAGCAATCTGAGCGCTTTGATATTATTCTAGCTAATCCTCCCTTTGGGGGAAAAGAGCGCAAAGAAGTTCAACAAAATTTCCCCATCCGCACAGGAGAAACAGCCTTCCTCTTCTTGCAACACTTTATCAAAAAGCTTAAAGCTGGTGGAAGGGCTGCTATTGTTATCAAAAATACATTCCTTTCCAATACAGACAACGCCTCTATCTCACTAAGAAAACACCTCCTTGAAAGCTGCAATCTCCATACGATCCTTGATTGTCCTCCAAAAACCTTTCTAGGAGCCGGCGTTAAAACCATCGTCCTCTTCTTTGAAAAAGGTTCTCCTACACAAAACATCTGGTATTATCAACTTGATCCCGGTCGAACACTAGGAAAAACCAATCCTCTTAATGACACCGACCTTGAAGATTTTATCGACCTCCAAAAGACATCCGCCGACTCACCAAAAAGCTGGACAGTAAAAGCCGAAGCGATTGATAAAGACACCTTTGATCTATCTGTTAAAAACCCGAGCAAACAAATAAAAGAAACTCATAGAACACCCACTGAAATCCTTGAAGAAATTAAAGCTCTTGATCAAGAAAGTTCTCAAGTGTTAGCAAGCATTAAGGAAATGCTATGAAAGAGGGATGGGAAACTAAAAAGCTTGGGGAGGTTTGTATTTCGATTAAAGATGGCGATTGGATTGAAACAAAAGATCAGTCCCAAAGTGGTATCAGACTTATTCAAACAGGTAACATTGGTATTGGTGAGTATCTTGATAAACCAAAAAAAGCGCGATTTATTTCACAAGAGACTTTTCAACGCCTAAGCTGCAGTCAACTAAAGCTTAATACAATACTCATATCAAGATTGCCTACACCTGTAGGAAGAGCCTGTATATTTCCTTTGTTAAATACAGATGCAATTACATCTGTTGATGTAGCAATATTGGATTTTGATCAAAAGAAAATCATCACCAATTATTTTCTTTTTTTTTCTCAATCAGATGAATACCAATTAGAAATAGATAGATATCTCACAGGTACAACTAGGCTAAGAATTAGCAAAGCAAATCTCAAAAAAATACGATTACCCCTTCCCCCCATCACCGAACAAAAACGCCTAGTATCCCTCCTAGACAAATCCTTCGAAGCGATCAACACGGCCATAGCAAACACCAAAAAGAGCCTTGAGAATGCAAAAGAGCTTTTTGAGAGCGAACTTAATAAATTATTTACTGAGAAAGGGCTAAATTGGAAAGAGAAAAGTTTAGGACAAATAGCCAAAATAAATTATGGATACACTGAATCTGCTTCCATTGAAGCAGTAGGTCCCAAATTTCTACGAATTACCGATATCCAAGATAATCAAGTAGATTGGGATAATGTGCCGTATTGTAAAATTGAAAATTCAGAATTTGCCAAATATGTCTTGGCTGATGGAGATATTGTTTTTGCTAGAACAGGCGCAACAACGGGGAAAAGTTATCTTGTTCGAACCCCACCGAAAAGCGTTTTTGCTTCTTACCTAATTCGAGTACAACTTGATTCAAACATAATTCTTCCTTCCTTTCTTCATTTATTTTTTCAAACAAGCCTTTATTGGAATAGCATTAAGTGTGGTTCTTCAGGAAGTGCTCAAGGAGGTTTTAATGCTACTAAACTAAAAGCCTTGGGTATTCTTTATCCAACTATGCTGGACGAACAGCTATCTTTAGTGAAAAAATTCGAATCGTTATCACTTTCTATACACCAGCTTGAGTCCACTTACCAGAAAAAACTCACCGCACTGGAAGAGCTCAAGCAATCCATCCTTCATCAAGCATTTAGTGGGGAGTTATGAACGAAGCCGATACAAGAGCAGAGTATATCGACCCAGTCTTAAAAGCTGCAGGATGGGGCGCTATTGAAGGAAGTATTATTCGAAGGGAATACAAAATCACCCTTGGTCCTCTCCAAGGCTTTCAAAGAAGGGGAACACCCCAAATAGCCGATTACGTCTTGAAGTACAATGACCGCATACTTGCTGTAATAGAAGCAAAGTCAGCAGAAAAAGCGCTAACCGAAGGACTGGCCCAAGCAAAGCACTACGCAGAAAAACTCTCTATCCCTTTTGCCTATTCAAGCAACGGCATTGATGGATTTTATCAAGTCGATATGATCACCGGAGAAGAAAAGCCTATTTCCTCCTTTCCGTGCCCTGATGAGCTCTGGAACAAAACATTTCCAGAAATTGGAGAAACAGAAAAAAGATTCAATGCCATTGCTCTTGAGCCTAAAACCCGTTACTATCAAGAAATTGCGATCAATCGCGTGATAGAAGCGATTGCTAGAGATCAAAAGCGGATTCTTTTAACGCTTGCTACCGGAACCGGCAAAACCTTTATAGCCTCTCAAATTGCATGGAAGCTCTACAAAAGCCGTTGGAACCTTTCACAAGAGTCGAACCACCTTCCTCGCATTCTCTTCCTTGCTGATAGAAACATCTTAGCCGATCAAGCTAGGAAAGCTTTTTCTTGTTTTCCAAAAGATGCATTGATACGGATATCCCCAGATGAGATAAAAAAAACAGGAACCGTCCCTAAAAATAGAAGCCTATTTTTTACCATTTTTCAAACCTTCATGAGCGGTCCTAACGATTCTTCCCATCGAAACTTTTCAGAGTATCCCCCTGACTTCTTTGATTGTATTATTGTCGATGAATGTCATCGAGGAGGAGCGAGTGATGAAAGCCAGTGGCGCTCTATCTTGGATTACTTTTCTTCCGCGGTTCAAATAGGACTCACAGCCACTCCCAAGCGCAAAAACAATGTCGATACCTATCGCTATTTTGGAGAGCCCGTTTACACCTACTCTCTTAAAGAAGGAATTAACGACGGTTTTCTAACCCCCTTTAAGGTGAAGCAGTTTGCAACGACTATCGATGAATATGTCTACACCCCTGATGATGACGTTGTTGATGGAGAAGTTGACAAAAACAAAATCTACAAAGAGTCTGATCATAATCGCATTATAGAAATCCAAGAGCGAGAACGTTACCGGGTTCAGCTGTTTATGGATGAGATGAACTCTGATGAAAAGACCCTTGTTTTTTGCGCCAATCAAGAGCATGCCCTTTTAGTGCGCGATCTCATTAACCAATATAAAAAACACTCCAATCCAAACTATTGCCACCGAGTCACAGCGGATGACAAAAATTTAGGTGAGCAGTATTTAGAGCAGTTTCAAGACAACGAAAATACCATTCCTACGATTTTAACCACCTCCAAAAAACTCTCTACCGGTGTTGACGCCCGGAACGTCCGTAACATTGTCCTTTTAAGACCGATTAATGACATGATTGAATTCAAACAGATCATTGGTCGAGGAACAAGGCTCTATGATGAGAAAGACTTTTTTACGATTTATGACTTTGTCAAAGCCTACCACCATTTTCATGATGAAGAGTGGGATGGACCTCCGAAAGAAGAAGCCCCTTGCTCAAAATGTCTTTCCACCCCTTGTGAATGCGATAAAAAACGCTCTAAATCTTCTAAAGACATAGCTTGCGATCAATGCCAAAAGACTCCATGTCAATGCACAAAAAAGAAAAAAGTCACAATCAAACTAGCTGATCACAAAGTAAGAGCTTTTCAATCCATGATCTCTACCACCTACTACCATCCCGATGGAAAACCCATGGCATCCCAAGAATTTATTCAGTGCCTCTTTAAAAAACTTCCTACCTTTTTTACCAGTGAAGAAGCTCTCGAAAAAATTTGGAGCAACATAGAAACAAGAAAAAACCTCCTGGAGCACCTTGAAAAAGAAGGGTTTGGAAAAGAGCAACTCCTTGAAATCAGTCATATTATCGATGCCAATCAAAGCGACTTATTTGATGTCCTCCGCTATATTGCTTATGCCACTCCCGTTTTAACACGCGCTGAAAGAGCAAAGCAAGCCAAACAAATCATTCCCAACTATTTTGATCCTCAAGAACAACTCTTTTTAAATTTTGCTCTGGATGAATATGTGAAAATAGGAATAGATCAGCTAGATAAAGACAACCTCTTTCCACTAATTCGCCTTAAATATCACTCAATAGAAGATGCCTCTTCTCACCTTTGTAAGCATCCAGATCAGCTTAAAAACGCCTTTCATGAATTTCAACAGTATCTCTATCAGTCCAATCACAATAGGCAACATGCATGAATGACACCATACCCAATTATCAAACTCTCATGCTCCCTCTTTTGAAACTTATCTCTATAAAAGGGGCGCTTCATATAAGAGATGCCGTTGACATCCTATCTGATGAGTTTGATTTATCTGAAAAAGCACGGCGCGAGATGTTATCTTCAGGTCAAAGAACCATTTCAAATCGTATCAATTGGGCTCGTACCTACTTAGTGAAATCTCGTCTTCTATCTTCTCCAAGAAGAGGAGTGATTGACATAACAGAAGAAGGCAAAAAGGTCCTCAATGAAAAACCCTCTCATATCGATTTAAAATTTTTAGAGAAATTCCCAGGCTTTATCGAATTTAGAAATACCAAGAAAGAAAAACCAAAAGCTACTGAAAGCAATCCTGATGATCAAATGTCTGAAATGTACAAAAATCATCAAGCACTTGTTCAAAAAGAGTTAATGGATACGATTCTATCGTCATCTTCACAATTTTTTGAAAAACTTGTCATGGATGTTCTTGTCAATATGGGCTATGGAGGAACAAAAGGAGAGGTCGCAGAAGTCTTGGGAAAATCAGGTGATGAAGGAATAGATGGAATCATCAATGAAGACCGGTTAGGACTTGATAAAATCTACATCCAAGCAAAGAGATGGAACGCCCAACAAAGTATCGGCCGGCCAGAACTTCAAAAGTTTGTAGGAGCTCTTATGGGAAAAAATGCCCGTAAAGGAGTTTTTATCACCACGACAACTTTTACCAAAGAAGCGAAAGAATACGCAAAAAATCAATCTATTGCTTTAATTGATGGAGATCAGCTGCTTGACCTCCTATGGGAAACAAATACAGGATTCCAGTCCTCTTATACCTATGAGATGAAGAAGATAGACCTTGATTATTTTGAAGAACTTTAACCTTTCAAACAACTTTGCAAACATTATCATTTTTTAGGTGAGACTGGTGAGATTAGGTGAGACCACTGATTATTAAAGACTTATGAGGTGAGATTTTTTAAAGCACGGTGAGACTAGGTGAGACTGCTGAATTTCAATGACTTACGTTTAAAAGAACCGGTGAAACCAAGAGTGTTTTGATCTTAAGTATTTGGTATTCAGTAACCTCACCTAATCTCACCTCAGTCTCACCATATCAAAAAACGTAAACCATTGATCATCAACAAGTCACACCCAGTCTCACCTATCTCACCTCAAATTAAATGAGATCTGCAAATACTTTGTCGCCATCGAAGCGATAACACCTCACCGAGGCATCAAACCCCGGAAGTTTTTCACTCCTTGAGCTTTTTCCATCGCTGCTTGGGATGATCCACCCCTTGTCAACGAGGACCTTTGCAACGTCATTTGGGTTCAATCCTGAGCAAATATCACTTCTAAAAACCTCTTGAAACACAAAGAAATTCAAAGATCCGCTGCTCATTTTTTTGTATCCCGCCCGGTTGATGGTTTTTTGGTTTTCATCTCCGTCCCAATTAGAAAAGCGACTTTCTCCATGGAGTTCAAAGAAGTGGCGCACTTGTTTGAGAGCGGATATTTCTTCAGATGAGTTTTTTCCTCCTCGTGATTCCACCCACTTTTTAAAACACTCTTCAGCAGCCCAAAAAGCATCCTCATCGGTCCAACCTGTTAGATCATAATCGGTTGCGAATCTTTCCGCTGCTGCAACAAGCGAAAATTTATGAAGCGCTCGAGAGATTTGCCCACTTTGTATGCGTGATGAGTTTTTGTCGATAAACTCTTTCCGATAATGTTTGATCCTTTCCAAAGAGCTCGAAATATCTTCTACCAATTTTTTGATAAAAGCTCTTCCCAAAGTTCCATGATAAGATTCCGTCTTTTGACAGAGATGCAGAGAAAATGTGGCTCCATTTTCCATGCTATGAAGGTATTCAAAAGCTCCATGTTCACCGGTATCAGAAGGAATATCAATGATCCTAACTTCTTGACCAGCGCGCACCTTTTTCCCTCCTTCTTTCATATGATCCGCAAGACTGATCTCACCACTAGACAAGAATAAGAGGCGCCAAGTGTGTTTTTCTCGAGCATAGGCGTTTTTATTAGCGCGAAGCTTTCCCATGCCATTGGCCAGCATATAGGCCGTTTCTCCTACTTCTTTAGGGTTCATTTGCCCCATTTCATCCAAACAAAGGAGAGAATCGTTATGAGCCGCTGCAATCGATTCTAGCCCATTAGAAGTTGCTCTCCAAGTATGAATCATTTTCTTTCCTCCAAAAACTGAAGCAGCCACTTTTAACAGAGTTGTTTTCCCATTACTGCTAGGACCTCTAAAATGAAATCCACTGTTTTCTTCATCTAAAAGATTCAGTAGAGGAGCTGCTAGAGTGGCACTGACTGCAAAACAAAGGCGAGAATTATCCACGCAATATCTTCCAATCTCTTGTTTCCACTCATCAAGAGAGCCTTTTATTTGATAGGAATTAGACTGTTTGACGACAGATTGAAAATAGATGGGTTCATGCCCTCCTATGGTCTCATCAGGGAAAACGTAGGCTTGATCGACCCATCCTGTTTGAGAGACACATCTTGCTCTTTTACTTGGAGTGGTCGTTTGAATATATTGCGTTAAAAGATCTCTTGCCTTTTTCCCCGGTGCAATTTGCAACCCTAAAGAAAGAAGGACCCGGCGATATTCGGAACCATCACTTGCAAGAAGTTCCATCGGGAGGGTC
>Ga0180433_10000642_pt1 | contig 59192 bp, 81 predicted proteins | sample SS_ome_8_FD_132980 | JGI IMG/M metagenome (GOLD analysis project Ga0180433, IMG submission 132980) | Hypersaline lake sediment archaeal communities from the Salton Sea, California, USA - SS_1_D_1 metaG | ecosystem: Environmental > Aquatic > Non-marine Saline and Alkaline > Hypersaline >... | reverse complement strand
TTTATACATAAACTATAGTCCAATAAGTATTGAAGGGTTTCGCCACACCATTACATGCCTACAGGACAGAGCAATTATTGGGTGCCAATCACGTACTTATGAGCAATGGTTTAAGGAGGGTAAACTTATAGGAAAAATGCATGGCTATTTGTCAGATGAAATTGAGCATATATTAAGTATGCTTAGGGTATGTAAAAAGATACATAAAGATAACTAGTGATGGCTACGTAAGGATAGTCGAATAAAGTATACTTGCAGAATTACAATAATGTAATATAATATTATTAAAGTTTACAAGTCGGTTCGTCGATAAGTAAATACAAGGTCAATCGGAATACGGTTGGCACCAGTTAAACTCTGGTAGTCCCGGCGGAGAACCCGTACGATACTAGAACCCTAACTAATCCTAGGGTTGTTGAGCTGTTGGATTAGATTGTATGTCCCTGATGTTGGGGTACTGATGATTCTATAACAAGATGAAACAATTAAAGAGGATATATGAGAGATCAACTATTACGTGTATTAAATAACTACAAAGCATACCGCAATTTTAATATGGAGGATGTAATTAAAGCAGAAGATTATTTAGACTACCATTTTCCTGATTGGGAAACCAATTGGTCATGGGTTAATGATAATAACTTTAAAGAATATATGTTAAACAGTGTAATCCCTTTTTAATGGAGTAAGACAATGGTATTAGAAAAACTAACAAAAAAGCAGAAAGAGATGACGGCAGTGTACAGAGATGAAGCCATTAAGATTGGCATGGATACTGCCACCCGCTTCAATAAGAAAAAAGTGAAAGAGTTGACCGATGCCCATAGGGTATCATGTGGCCATGCAAAAGCTACCAATTTTATAGTGATGGACAGTCCCTATGCGGCAGTAAAAAAGTTCGGTAGTACTGGATTATCTCCAAGCAATGCATTGTATGGGCAGCATGATGTTAACTGGCTGTGGTTTTACAAGTTCTTTCGTGATGAATGCGGACTAGTTGAACAGACTAAGCCATTGGAATTCTTAATTGAATTATGTTATGAGGTTAACTGGATGTGGATGTCTTCTAATACTACAGTAGTATGCCGTAGACCTGTAGAAATACATACAGTCAATAGGCAGATACCTTTTACTGATGTTCACGGTAATGAAACTACATTCAAGGGACCAATATTACATGCTGAAAATGGTATGGCACTGAAGTATAAAGACGGTAAGGGCATCTTTAAACTAAACAACATAGATTTCTTTGATGAAGAATCTATTAAGTTAATTAAGACACCAGCAGAAGATGTGCAAGTTGAAGATGTTCTTGCCATTAGGAATACTGAACAGCGTACTGAATTGTTAAAGAAAATTGGTATCGATCGTGCATTTTCTTCTGTGGAGAATGAAGTACTACATACTAAGAAGTTTGATATTGGTGGACAATATCAACTACTTGCCGTTGACTTTGGCGATACTCAAAAGAAAATATACTTGTCAGGTAAATGTCCATCAAAAGGTGAACCCTTCTATGAACGAGTACCTAATAAATGTAAGACAGTAGATCAGGCATTGCAATGGAGACAGGATTACGCATTGCGAAAAATACTGGGTCAGGAATTGCGTGATGTTAATCATCAATATATTGAACCTTTAAAGCAGTCCTGAGAGGTAATATGGATAGTATACAGAATGATTGGGATTCAGTAGGGAATTCAGTAGGGATTTCAGTAAGTAATTCAGTAGAGAATTCAGTAGGGATTTCAGTATGGAATTCGATAGGGATTTCAGTAGGGAATTCAGTAAGTAATTCAGTAGAGAATTCAGTAGGGATTTCAGTATGGAATTCGATAGGGATTTCAGTATGGATTTCAGTGGAGAATACTAATGGATAGTATACAGAATGATTGGGATTCAGTAAAAATTTCAGTAGGGAATTTAGTAAAGCTTTCATTATGGGATTCAGTAGGGAGTTCAGTAGGGAGTTCGGTATGGGATTCAGTATGGAATTCGTTACTAAATTCAGTAGGGAATTCAGTAAGTGATTCAGTAAGGTTTTCAGTAAGGAATTCAGTGGAGGATACTAGTATTAGATAGAAAAGTAATCATAGTGATTACTTATAATATGTACATAGAAAGGAATTAGTTATGGAAATTATTAGACAAGGTGATGTATTCTTAGAGTTAATCGAAAAGTTGCCAAAGGGATTGACGAAAGTGGAACCAGAGAAGGCAGGAGATGATCGTATTATATTACAACATTCTGAAACCTCAGGTAATCACCATCATTTTCAAGGTAACGCGGCAGTTGACATGTATCAGGAGTTAGATAGTCCTCTTAATAGTAAGACTATTACACCTGACTACGGTAAGTTTATCGTTGTCAAGGAAGGTACCAATCTATTTCACGGTAAAGGTTTCGTAAAGAATCCTACAGTAGGTAGAACTGGAGACCATCACGCCCTGTACATCCACCCTGGAGTATATCGTATTGGGATTACACCAGAGATTAGCGACGAAGAAGATATCATGCCTGTGATTGATTAAGGGCTATAATAGGTGGAGGAGGTCGGTACATATGAATATACATAACGATTGGAATTCAGTAGGGAATTCAGTATGGAATTCAGTATAGGGTTCAATGGAGGATACTAATGAACATACAGAATGATTGGAATTCAGTAGGGAATTCAGTAGGGGAGTCAGTAAAGAATTCAGTAAGGTTTTCAGTATGGAATTCAGTAGGGGATCCAGTAAGGTTTTCAGTATGGAATTCAGTAAGTGATTCAGTAAGGTTTTCAGTAAGGTTTTCAGTATGGGATTTAGTGGAGAACAGTAATGGGTAAATTATTATTATTATTATTGTTAGTGGGATGCGGTCCAATGGTAAACGCTAACCCTGAGATATATAAACATGTTTCCCTTTACGAAAGATTAACAGGACGAATGGTAACCACTATGATTACATTTGATAATCTTCCTCCTAACTTTTCCGAGGAAGTAAAGGCACCTACTTTAGCTGTATGTAAACAATATCGTTCAGCAATAGACACTACTGTCCGTCACATTATCATTGACTTAAAAAGATGGAACACTTTGTATGAAGTACAAAGAGAGATACTAATACTCCATGAGCTAGGGCATTGCGAAGGTCAACTTGGACATTACCCAAATACAATAATGAACAGTACTATAATTAACTATGAGGAATATGTTATTAACAGAGAAGAATACTTAAATGAATTTGTACAATTACATGGGATGTAATAACGTCGTAAGAAAGGTGACATTATGACCAAAAGAAAACAACGCACACAGTATGGTGTTGATAATGTACGTAAAAAGATTAAAGGTATTGAACAGTTAATACTAAAAGGTAGTGTGTTGGCTATTGATCCCTCGATTATATCATCGTCATCCTTTCCTGGGTATGCTTGGTACGTAGGAGGAGAACTAGATAGTGCAGGTATTATAGAAGGCATTAGTCATCGAGAGAGTGTGGAGAAAAGGTTACAGTTTATAGGTAAATATGTTAGGGAAAATTTTGAGGAACCTGATGTACTTATATACGAAAGGGTTGCAGCCCGTGGTGGAGGGTTTTCCTTAGAGAGTACAGTAAAGGCCACAGGAGCTATCATAGGAAACTTTGAGTGTGAGTATGTTATCCCTATAGCACCTCTTGCTTGGGGTACCTATGTTAATCAGAAGCTAGATATAGGAAAGGGTAATGACTATGAGAACTATCAGGTATATAAAGAGAAGTACAAGTCGGATGAAATGGATGCCATAATGATTGGGTATTCTTTAATACAGATTGCTAAGGAGAATAGGTAGATGTATGTACTATTACTAAGGATAGGTCCTCCGGACAATATAGACTGGACTCCTGTAGATTGGTACTCAGGTAAATTAAAAAAGAGGATATACACAATGAAAGAAAGGTTAGAGATAATGGAAAAAATTTATGACAGTAAACTATCAGACGATTACAAATGGGAAAAAGTAGGTGTATTGACTGAAGAAACTTTAGAGCGTAAAAGAAAACAGGAGGAAGAGCGTAAGAAAAATAACAACAAGATTCTTAGACAGTTACGATTAACCAAAAGAAAATAGTTGACAGGTTTAAATACCTATGTTAAACTATCAATGTTACTGAGGGATGCTGTATATATATACAAACGTATAGGATAGTAGAAAGGATTACATGAGTTATTTATTTATTGTGCCAAGTAAAAAAGAATATACCTACCAAGAAAACAACGAGATGTTTTATGAGATGGAAAAAGTATTAAGAGACTGGGAGATAGGCCTCCATGATTATTATACATACAATGGAGATCGCTTATTGATATATCAATATACACAGGATAGGGAAAAGCTAATCAAACATTTAACATTGAAGTTTGATCTACCTTTCTATGGTGTATTGGATTACAAAGGACAAGCATTCTTAGTCCGGCCAAGACACCAGATAGAACTAGGTAATCTTTATGGTAAGGAATTATTGATGGCCGCCAGTAATATTGCTTAAGACAACGACCCATTAACTAATACTTAACCTGATCCAATTTTCATTATAATAAATTGGGCAGGTGAGTATAACAAAAGGTTTACATTATGATGATCAACTGTATAATATGTGGAGGTTCTATACTGAACGCTGGTGACTACGAAGTTTGTGGTGACTGTGGGATGACATACCAAGGGGTTACTGTTAACGAGAATACTGTTGACAATGGTATTGAAATAGTATATAGTGAGACCTATGAAAAGCTTAGGGATAGATACTGGAACCCTAAGACGTTAGAAGATGTAATAGAAACTAGGAGGTGTGTATGATGAGGCATATGGAAACAGATAGAATACAGGTCATATACCTGAGTACTCGGGAGTATTTATGATATACAACAAGGAGAATGAAGACAAGCTATCAACCGTTTATTGGTCAACTAAATCAGGAGAAACCATTGCAGTTAAAAGAGCTAAACAAGATGTTCATATACAGCCTGATGTAAAAGAGTTAATGAGACACGGCTACAAGATAGAAGATGTAGACAGACTAATCAGAGAGTGGAGACCTGTGTCTGTAGGAGAAAATAAGTGAACACTATAGGGTGGATAGGTAGCTTATTGTTAGCAGTATGTGCAGTACCTCAAGCACTGAAAACTATGGAGGAAAAGACATGTAGCTTTTCTCCTTTAACCTTACAGCTATGGTTCTGGGGAGAAGTGTTTACTCTAGTCTATGTAACCTACCAAATGGATTATCCTTTAATTTTTAATATGGTAGTAAATTTATTATGTGTATCCGTATTACTATACTATAACGAAAGAAAGGCAGGGCAGTAGTTATTCCTTATTATACATACAAAGACACCAAGACAGAACATAAGGTTACAGTATTAAGACCGCTTACAGCGTACGATGAAGCACCATCAAAAGAAGAAGCAGTCAGTACTGGCATGAAAGAAGAAGACTTTGAGAAGGCAAAGTGGGAAAGAATACTTGATGCAAAGGGACAAAGTTCAATTGGGTTTGGCGGTAAAGGGCAATGGTAATGGAGAAGCATCGCAAAGATTTCCTCGATCACGTACACAATAAGGTAAAAGGCTGGGAATATATCCTGATTAAAGAAGAACAGTATACCTTACCAGGTGAATACTATATAGGGATATATGAAGTATACCCTGGATTGTTCTGGACTGACACTGAAGTAATAGTGCAGGGGGACGAGCAGGGATTACGGGATGTGTTGGAGGAAATCAAAAATAAACTGGACCTGGGACTGATATATACCAAGCAAGAGCTAATAGATTATAGGAAGAAGGTAAATGACTAAGTACTTAGTAACAGAGATAGACGATGAAACACATCCGCCTAACATTATTAAAGTAGATGGAAGTACATTAACTAGTAGGTATTCAAATACCGTGGTAGATACTTTAATCAATGATGGTAATGGTTACCTATTTACAGGCACGATAGGAGGAAAAGATGTTAAGGATATGAGAATAGACTGCTGCTTTGCTAGACTAATGGCAGTAGCTTACGAGATTGGATTCATTGAAGGTAACTTTACAATGTGGGAGAAAAGGTAATGATTAACTGGGGAGATACAGTCACTATGGGAAGTGATGTTCTCTACCTAGTCATTGGTAAGGATTGGAATGGATTCGAGTATGAGTATACTCTCATATATAATCATAATAGAGATGTCTCCCAACGTATTGTCGTTAGGGAAAATCAGATACAACTGTGTAAGGTATTAGAATTATACTCTAGTATCTAGAATGATACAGCAGTATACAATAAGATACTACTGTATACAATAGGAGTACAATATGGAACGGGCCAGTATGGCAGGAGGTAAATATATCCTCAAAAGAGTACGTGATGGTGCAGGTAGTTGTGGTTACCTAATAGGTGGGGAAGTAATAATAGGACAGCCAGTACTATGCGGATCTATAACTAGTAGGGACATGTGGAGAACTACACCTGTTATCGAGATCGTAGAAGTAAAGCAGATAAATAATGAGAATCACTACTGTAAATTTAAAACAGGTAACAGTACATATGAAGTGTACTCTTTTGATTGGAGGGAGGAATGATTACAGTACCGGCTTTTATGTTAGGGCTAATATTAGGCTTGACAATGGGATACGAAGATGGTAGAATGGAAGCAGCAGAAGATTACTGCAAGAGGTATAGTAAATGGGATAGGCAATACTGTATTCGTACCATCAGATAAAAGGAATAGATAATGTGGAACCCTAATGTAATACAATGTAATAGCTGTAAAGATATCATATGGTCATCGAGTCCTGGCAGGTATAGTAGATGTTCTTGTGGAGAGACCATGATAGATGAGACGGAGCATTATGGCAGATATGGTGGAGACTTTACAGTACTAGGTAAACTTTCTGAGGTACAAGTTGAAGACTAAGTTTAAAGAGGGGCAAGTGGTAGAACAGGGTGGAGACTACTATCTATTAACAACAATTGATATTGGACAATGTCCTGAGTACCTACTTGTCAGTCTGAATACAGGACATACAGGATGTATACTGGATATTGAATACTTAAAGACATATTATACTGTAGTTGCGGACAGTTTAGCTGAATATTACGGAGGACAGGATGATCACACATGAGTACAGACTGTCAACTATCCATATACAACTGGAAATTAGAAGGAGTACAATATGATAATTAGTTTTAGATCTAACAATGGATATTACGAAGTTAAGATGGTTGACGACTTATCGTGGGATAGTATGTTAACTGAGTTCATTAAAATGTTAAGAATGAAGGGATGTGAGTTTACAGATGAAGATGTTATTCATAGGCTTGATGAGTTACTTAATACTAATTGTCTTACCGAAGCATACACTCAAGGCCGAATCGACCAACATGAATCAGACCGTGAAGAAAGTAAACAAGCAGGTCTGGAAGGCAGGCGAGATGAGTATCAACAGTACTCTTCCAAGGAAGCATACGAAGATGCATATTACGACGAATCACATCAAAGGTATATGGATGAACTACAACTTGGATTCAAGCCTTCCTACTTATCAAGTGAAGAACATGAGGGAAGCAGAGAGGAGATACGGTCGGCTGGTGTTGAGGGAGGACTCAACGATCTACTGGCCAAACAGGCAGAAATGGATATCCCCTATTACGATAAGAGGAGTCCAGGTGTGGGTGAACAAGGACATGAAGCCAGCCTTAATGTCGGTGATGAAGACATTGAAGACTTTAGGATTAGATAATGAGATATTGTATACATGTGGTGCCTATAGTCCACGGTTCATTGCAAATACCAGTAGGCCGTCGGTACATTCCTACGCCTTAGCTATTGATTTCAATTGCCATCTTAGGCATGTTAATAGCTTTAGCGATGAGTTCGTAAAAGTATGGGAGGATCATGGATTCATCTGGGGTGGACGCTGGCGTAAACCTGACTATATGCATTTTCAATTTACACAAGAAAACTATTAAGGAATATACATGAGATTACAACAGGAAACATTTATCAGTAAATACTATCAAGGCTGGGGAGTTAAGTTATTGTGGGATGATCCGCATAGTTTTAAATTATTAGAGGATGATAGTTGGCAAGTACTAGATCATTGTACAAGTATTACGCTACGTCTGGGGAAAATATACTTTAAGATCATGTTAATAATGGAGGTAACTCCTTATATACAGAAAAAGGATAACTAATGGATCTAGTAAGAACAATGGGTAAGGAAAAATATGAGCTACATTGAACTAATAAAAGAAAACGTTAAGAACTATAGAGAAAGTTTAGATAACGAAGCCAAGAAGTGGTGGGACGATAACCTCTATTTTATAATAGATAACATAGTGAAAGAGTCTCAGACATCAACAGGATCCATATATGTTAGGTACCCATATAAAGGAGATATGGAGTATATCACCAAGTATATACCACAAGAGTTGAGTAATTATTTCAAAGTACACGTACAGCCGGGGGGAGATGTTGTAGTGAAAGGAGATATAAGATGAAAGTAAGAGTATACAAAATAGAAGGTAAACATAAGGATAGGCTGGTAGCACAGGGTACCCTAATTGCAATGAACAAACATGAACCCTTGCAGGTATGGGGAGATCCTTCTCTTGGGGAGGAGGGCATTACTACTACCAATGTAAACAAACTATATTGTCCGGATCACAGTGGGCTAAACATAGTAGCGTATACAGAGAACAGTACATACCGAGTATGTTTCGAGGAGGTTGAGTATGGGAGCAAAGAAGAACAATAAGGTAGATGGTAAACCTGAAGTCGGTTACCTACACCCAGAAACATTAAAGCAGTTATCATATGCACATCAAGCAGGTGCTCTTAAGTATGGAGAGTTTAACTATCTTAAAGGACATAGTGAACGTCAGTTAATTGAGGCAACTATTCGACATCTTTATGCTTATTTGTGGGAGGGCGAGTTAGATAAAGATACTACCGATAGGCTAGGTAAGGATGTCACACATTTAGGATGCTGCCTTGCTAACATTAACATGTTGATTACTCAAGATGTTATGGATAAATTAACCAAGGACGCACCACATAGAAAGGTAAAGGACAATGGTTGAAGCATTTGTTGCACTAGTATTTATAATAGGAGCTTACCAATTAGGTGCCGAAGGCAGGCCGGAGCCTAAACAGATGACAGCCCAGGACTGTGCTATCATGTGTGTGGAGGTCCAAACTTACGACGAACTAAGGAGGACATGTAAATGTCAGAAGAGTCTAATAAAGGAATGGTAGATAACTTACATGGTGTATGCCATGATTGGGATGTAGGATGTGCAGTAAGGTACTCAATAAAGAATGCTATATACGGTACGGTGTATCTGAATACAAGACCTTCAGTAGAGTATTCAGTATGGAATTCAGTACGGCTTTCCATATTCAGTCCAATATTTAATATACCAATATTCGCAATAAAAAACTCTTTAAGGAATACAACATGATGCACAACTAGAAATCAGGAGAATTACAGTATGAAAAAGAAGAACTAGATAGAGTAACATATTTAAAAGTTTTTTACATAACCACACGATATCTACTAGGATTTCTATTTATGGGATAAGTATTACATTAATTTTTACATAAAGTGCTTGACATAGGGAATACCCTGTGTTATATTATAGGAACAGACAGATAACCTGTCAATTATTAACGACATATAGGAGGACTAATTATGTCAGGTAACCCACGTAACTCAACAGCTACAACCAACAACACAACTGAGGAGGTAACGTTAGACACTTCCACATGGAAGACCGCAAGCCTTGGTCATGGTGCTATCAAAAACTCTAAGAATAATAGAGAGTTTGAAAGAGAAACTGAAGGTGCTTTTGTCATTAACAAGTACACTGCAGACAAGGTTCTTAAACTTGCCCAAGCTGTAGTTAAACAACTTGACGAAGGTAACGACAAGGCCGGAGTAACTATCCGGATTTCCCCTATCTTTTCTGATGCCAACACTCCGGAGAGTATCACAAAAGATTTTTCCCACCGACAATATGTCATGCGTGAAAGCGTTGAGAAAATTGGCGTAGATTTTAATGACTTCGCTTTAACACCAAAAAGGTAATCTCTTACTGTAAGAGGGTAGTTAACAACTAAAGGGGAAGATATGACGAGTATTCAGGTATCCACAGTGGAACCAAAGTTTAAGATATTACAACCAGTCAGTACACAACCTGGGAACAAAATAAACATTTACAAGCGCAGGCTATCTGTAGAACAACTGGAAAAATATATACTAACTCCTGCTTCCAGAAGTAAGTTAGTAGCCTTAGACTTAGAAACTCAAGGTATCTCTCCCTTCTACCCTCACGTCTACCAGAAGGAGGAATCTCCCTCCCGCATAGTAGGCGTAGGTTTGGCATGGGGATCCTCAACCTCACCCCGCTCGGCCTACATAGACTGGACCCGCCAAGATGACAGTCTTAAAATATACTTCCTAAAAAGAATCGCAGACTTTCCCCTCTGTGTTTTCAACTTAATGTTCGAGTCATTATGGATGACACACGAGGCCAAGGAACTGGGCCAATCTATTGATTACAATTTTGTCCATGACGGATATATACACTACAAACTATTAGGATCTGACGGATGGTTTGGACAACAGTGGGGACTTAAATCGGCACAGGTTAATCTACTTGGCTGGGATGAGAAAGGTGATGTAGCTTTAGATAACTGGCTGATAGAGAATGGATATTACACAGAGTCAGGAAAGAAAGGGGAGCGTAAACGGAGTGCAGTTAAGGGCGAAATGTGGAGAGTCCCTGTAGATATCTTAGGTCATTACTGTGCCCTGGATTGTATCAGTACTCTACAGCTTATAGAGGATGTACTCCTCCCTGCGGCACACAATGCTGGCACTCACAACACGGTTGCCGAAGAGTTTGTTCAACTAACTAAGAACCTTACTAAACAACAAATAGATGGAATGCCAGTCAGTGTTCAGCTGCTAGATAACATTAAACACCAGTTCACCCAAGACCTTGAAAAGGTAGACCAGTCTATATATTCTCTTCCCGAAGTCACCGAACTTCTTCGGGAGAGAAAGGTAATCGATATGACAAAGGACAGTAAATACTGGAACCGTAAATGGAAAGACGATGAAACCGTATGGACTAAATCAGGTAACATGTCCAAGAATTATATTAACTGGGTAAAGAAAGTTAGTGATATGTGGCGTGCTCCCACTAAATTAAACTTCAATAGTCCACAACAGATGCAGTGGCTAGTCTATGAAAAACTGTACAACGCAAAAAAGAAAATAGAAGTTATAGGCAAGAGGGAAGTTATATGTTATGAAGTGGATTCTCCTCGGGGGAAGGTGCTGCTTCCTGCTACAGATTCTGGAGGTAAGCCTATCAATAAACAATCTTTCGGATGGCTAGGGGAGATAGGGCAAGGACTAAAGAAGAGATCTAAAATACAGAAGATGTTAGAGTATACTGAATCTTACCTTAACCTACAAGTAAATGGTAAGCTTCATCCCGGATGGAGAGTTCCTCGTGCAGTGACGGGAAGGCTTGGAGGTAGCTCCCCAAATGTTCAGCAATTAAGTAAGGATCCTAACGTCTTACGTGCTTTTACGGCAGACACTGATTACGTTATAGTAGAGTCTGATTGGTCATCACTAGAAGACTATGTGGCAGCAAACGTTACTAACTGTCCGGGACTACTATCCTTATACGGCCCGGATGCAAAACTTAATGATGGCCATTTGTGGTTGCTTAGTCAGCTGCCTGGGATACAGAATAGTCTTGAGGGAACAGGGTATGACAGAAATAATCCTACCCCAGAATCTATTAAGAAAGCTAAAGAGCAGTGTGAAAAAGAAAGAAGTATTGCAAAGAAGGTAAAGTACTCGGCTACTTATGGCATTGGTGCTTTCAAGTTATGGCAAGACCTTATGCTTGATGGTATTCAAATGGAAAGAGAGGCAGTCAAGGAATTGTTAGAAGGTTATTGGGATGCCTTCCATGGTATGAAATCCTATAAGAAAGGGCTGTACTATAAGTGGAGAAAGAACCGGGGATGGATATATAATGCTATAGGAAGAAAGATACCTATAGCTGACGACAAAACCAAGGACTTATTCTCGAGAGCAGTACAGTCGGGAGGTCACGATATAAATGTTATCTGGTCTAACACAGTAGAACAGGCTGCGGAGCTCGAAGGTCTTAGGTTCAAGACATACATTGCAGACTTACATGATGCCCGATATGATATGGTACACAAAGATGACCTAGAAAGGATGACACAAATATATCATGAGTCTGCGGAGAAAATATGGGAATGGCTACAACAAGAGTTTGGATGGACATGCAGACTAAAGGTAGATGTTGGATACGGTAAGACATTGGCAGATTTAAAGTTCGGAGATAAACTAAAAGATATGGATCTTGTAGAAGGATAACAACTAGAAAACAAAAAGGATACTAAATGATTGACTTACAAAAGATTTACATTCAGGGATTACAAAAGAAGCAAGAACAAAGAAAAACAACTACCAATTACAGGGGAGGTAATACAGGAGTACAGGTCACGGATGACTTACATAATGCAGGCTCTCCCAATACCTGTCAGCGTGTCATTATAGCCAGGGCAAACGGAAGAGAAACTGAGCCTGACTGGAGAACTAATCTTATGTTCGATGCTGGACATATGAACGAGATCCGATGGAGAGAGTACTTCGAGTTGGCAGGATATAAGATTAAAGACGGTAAGCAACTGGAAGGACTTATTAAATGGGAGACTAGTAATGGTAAGACAGTTACAGGATCTCCGGATGCTATAGTTACAGATAAGAAAGGTAAGGAATATCTTATAGAACATAAGCACTTGTCATCATTCTGGTCTTTTAATAATGTGGTAATGAAAGGAGAGCCCAAGCTAGATAACCTAGCACAGGCCGCACACTACTCCCTGAAGACAGGGATAGATGCCGTACTCGTATACACAGCCAGCACTTTGTTTTCGGGTCCAAAATATCTAACTAACTCAGTACCTCACCCCACAGACAAGGGCTCCGAGGATTACGACTACACATACAAAAAGAAGAACGGTAAGATAAACAAGAAGTCAGGTAAGCCAGAGTATGCCAAGATAAATGTTCCAGGAAATAAGCAGGTTATGTGGCCCAAGGATATCTTTAGGGAGTATAGTGCAGAGGTTGCAGACTTTAAAAATACCTTACCTACAATAAAACAATTTGACCTTAGATGGGTAGGAGATTCCCTGGAATATTACAATGGTTCTGAATGGAAAGATACTATAATAACCAAACAGGCTATAGACAATTTTTACACAAAGACATGGGAAGCAGAACAGAAGGGAGTGCTACCTCCTCGGCCTGTTAACCTGGGAGCTAATGGAGAGCCTAAAAAGTATACTGCATGCGTCTACTGTACCTTATCTGAAGTATGTGACAGATTTGAGAACGACTTCGATACGTGGTTACGTGAAGCATTGCTGATTACGTACTAACGTAAAGAGTAGGGGAAACTTGTGAGTATATTAAACTACTTTCCTGAGGGATACGAACCTTCGGATATACAGAAGAATGTCTTAAGGGAGCTAGAACTTAGGTGGGACAATTCAGATGTCTTTGTACTTAATCTTGATGTCAGTACGGGAAAGTCCTGGATAGCGTACACGATAGCTAAATGGCAGGAATCTAAAAGAAAAGGTACCAGAATAACTACTCCCACTAGTATTCTTGTTGATCAATACTCTAAAGATTTTCCTAAGATAGCCACCATCAAGTCAGCGGGCCATTATTCTTGTGAACTTCAAGGTACTCGTTGTGGATCTGTAGCTAAGAAGAGATGTTCAGAATGTGTGTACACCAAAGCATATAATCAGGCAAGGAAAGCTAAGATATCCTTTTCTACTTACCATATGTCTTTAGCATTACGTATGCCACGGCCTGTTATGGTATTCGATGAGGCACACAAACTGTCTGATGCCATAAGAAATCATCACTCAAGTAAGATATGGGCACACAAACTTGGTATACCCCGGGAGATTGTAGGAGATTTCGATGCCTTAAAGGAATGGTTAGGTTCTCGTAGTAGAGATAACGTTATGGAATCTATATATAGGGATTTAACAGAAGAACTACCGAATAACTTTTACACATGGTCTACAGATTGGTGGTCAAATGGAGGATATGTCTGGGAAACCCAACTCAAAAGGAAAGATGGACCAGTAGAACTTCCTATATTACAGGTAACTCCTTTGGATATCTATGATAAGCCTCCGATATTCTGGGACAAGCAAAAACTCGTACTCATGTCAGCCACCATAGGTAGGCCAGATCTTTATGAGCTAGGACTAGATCGTAAGCGTCCGGTGTTTATCGAGGGAGCAGCACCTATCGCACCAGAAAACAGGCCTATTATAAAAGATTATATAGGGTCTATAAATTATTCTAATGAAGATCAGATGTTACCTAAGTTAGCTGAGAAGTTATCTACTTATCTAAAAGAACAGAAAGGCCGGGGAGTTATTCACATTACATATAAATTAGCGGCCAAGCTTAAAGGATTATTACCTCAAGAAAGGTTGATAACACACAGATCGGGAGGAACTAAAGAAGCATTAGGTAAACTTTTAAAGTCAGAACAAGGAGTTATGTTGGCTTGTGGTATGTATGAGGGAGTATCTTTAGATTATGACAAGGCAGACTGGCAGTCGATAGCTAAGATCAGCTGGCCTTCTCTTATTGATCCTCTACAAAAACATAGGAGTAAACTAGATCCTGACTACTATAACTGGTCAACATTAAAAGTACTTATCCAGGCAAGTGGCAGAAACTGTAGAAGACCTGATGACAGGGGTGTGACATTTATAAATGATGCCTCTTTTGAAAAACTGTTAAAGGCGAAACATTTGGTACCTAAAAACTTTTCAGATAGAATTGTAGAGAGTACTACAAAAAGTGCTTGACTTCAGGCTAGTCCTGTGGTATATTTGGTATAGTCATTTTACATAGGAGGAAAAGATGACAAAGTTTAGTTGGAGGTTTACTTCACCTGAAGTATTCTTAGTGGGTTGGTCTTACGGGGACATGGGCATTATGGGATTTTCTCTAGGTTGGTATTTCTACCTGCACCTAGGACTACTTCATGTAGGCTTTAAAAAGTATGATTCCCAAGAGGAAAAGACGGTATCTACAGGCAATAATATTTCAGTAATTAAAGGAGGTAAGGAATGACATCACATGTAGTATGGCCAGATGGGCAAAGAAAACCTGGGCTGAGACGTAAAAACCTGAAAGCCATTATAGAATATATTAACTACCATGAACCGGATAAGATAATCAATCTAGGTGACTGGTGGGATATGCCATCACTAGAAACGTATTCACCTGCCACCGCATCTTCCCGTGAGCATAAGAGAATACGTCGGGATATTGAAGCGGGTAATGATGATATGAAATTTATTATGGACAATCTTAAGTACGATCCGGAGCTTATATTCTGTCATGGTAATCACGAGTATAGATTAACAAGATTAGGGGAGTTGGACGCAAAGTTTGAAGGTATGTTCGATGATGCATTCTATTTGGAAGGTTGGGACGTTTATGATTTCCTTACTCCTGTCTGTGTGGATGGTGTACATTATTGTCATTATTTTGTTAATCAGTATACCGGTAAGCCTCTTGGTGGGACTGCTCTTTCCCAGCTCAAGAACCTTGGTTTTAGCTTTACTGCGGGACATAAACAATGTCTCGACATCGCACGTATGGACAGGAACGATGGCTCTACAGTCCAGGGACTTATCGCCGGAGCATCCTACACGCACGATGAGGGGTATAAAGGAGCACAAGGGAATGGACATTGGAGGGGAATAGTACATAAGACAAATGTTAAGAATGGTACGTATGACCTATCAACTACACATATCAACAACTTAATTAAGGATTTCACATGAGAGAATTAAAAATAGGATTAGCACTATTTTTGGTAACTATGTTATTCGGTTACATGGCACAGGCACAAGGTAACCAGATTGACCCACCAATAGAGAGAGTTATCTACGCCAATGGCAAGGCTATTAAGTTTGATACCCGTATTGATGGAGACATCACTATGGAAAATCAAATTGAAGTAGCTAAACTGTGGAGTCACATTAGTAAAAAGCCTACAGTATTACGCATTTACATTAACACTAATGGAGGTAGAGTTGACGTAGCTATGCAATACTTGGAAGCTATAACGGCTCTGAAGAAGAAGGGATTTACTATTAACTGTGTAGTTGACAAGGCTATCAGTGCGGGATTCCTAATACTTTCACAGTGTACTAACCGCTTCGGCTGGCGGGATAGTATACTATTGCATCACAATCCATGGTTCTGGTACAATGGTCCACTTAATTTACCTATCATTGAATCGTTTACTGAAATGTTACAACAGTTAGGTCAACAATTAGATGCACTAGTACGATTGACATTTAAACCTAATGATAGTATATTCAGATACATACGTGATAATGATATAGCATTCAATCCAGTATTGGCTAATCACTGGTCACCTGGATTCTTCCACACAATTTGGGATACGAAAGGAAAGTAAAATGACAGTAGGTGAATTAAAAGAAAGATTAGAGAACCTTGATAATGACTTACCTGTATCGGTTGAGGTTATGGAGGAAGACCAAATATCTTACGAGGTTGATGCCATAAATGTCGATGACAATAATGTATATTTTTTAGTAGGAGTGATATAATGAAAGAACTAATCGAAAAGAAAATTGCAGAATACACAGAGCAACACAATAAGAATGTTGAGCAGAATGTATTATTAACAGGAGCTATCCAGGCACTACAGCAATTACTAACTGAGATACCAGAAGAGGTAGATGACCAACGAGAAGGTAAGGAATTGTAATGTACAGGTACAGAGAATATATCTGCTTTGAATGTGGGGCGTATAAGGAAGAACTGTTTAAAAAAGATGACTACCCTGAGACACTGGATTGTGAGGAGTGTGGTACAGAGTCTTCTTTACAATTAAAAATGGTTACGCCTCCTGTTCCCCTTCGTGCTTCTTATCATGATGGACATTCCAGAGGAGACTCGTGGGAACTATCTAAACGTGCTGCAAAGCTAGAAGAAAAGTCTATGGATACAGACTGGAAGGATAGAGGAGAATACAAAAAGGAGATTAGAGAACTTAAGAAAGCAGCGGCTAAAAGTAAGAATAACAAGGTAACAACAGAGTAAGGAGGTATACTATACTACTGTCAGACCTTCGTCAGTTTATTAAGAAAGTGAATAAACTAACAAAGAAACAAGCTAAGTTAAATATAGACCCACAAGTCTATATTGCTACCAATGTAGAAGAATCTAGGGCAAAAGGTGTGCCAATCAATGCGGAAGAGTTCGTAATAGTTCCACGCAAAGATTGTATACTTCTAGTCCCTAAACCCAAACAGATAAAGGAGGACAAATAATGGCCCTAGAAAAGTTATCATCCCCAAGAAATTTGAAGAATCATCTTGGAGTGTCGGGGGAATACGAGCTAGCCAAAAACCATACGTGTGTATACTTTAATACACAGACAGAACTTGATGGCATGAAGGCGGTAAAACTAACGGCCGAAGGTACTATAAGGGTGGAGAGTGATTATTACGCTATATCAATAATCAATCCCAAACTATTCGAGTTGGGTACGGTGAGCGCTCCTCAGGTATATACATCAGACGTAGGCAGGATAGAACCCTTTGTAATGTTCAAGCCCTATAAGAAGGAGTGTGATATTAGTGACTTAGATTACCTTGTAAGAATTAGCTTACATAGGTAATACTCTTGCATATCTCAATATAGGTACCTCAGTGTTTTCATTGGGGTATTTTTTTTTGTATTTCCTGGCATTATTTTCTTGACAGATATCTATTTCCGTGTTATACTTTTAATATCCAATGAGGGATGCTCTATACACAGACAGGGAAGGTATGATGAAGAAGGGTAAAGTAATAAAGCTATTTAATAAACAGAAGGAATATGAAGAACCCTCAGAGACTATGCAATGGGAAGAATTCGTAGACCTAAAGCTAGACCAGTTGAGTACAGATACAGATACTATGTATTCCTATATAAATAATTCTAGTGACGAACTTCAAGAGATAGTGAAAAAACAAACGGCACGTATAGATGAGCTAGAAGATAGGCTAGATAAACAGGCAAGAGCTTTGGCGAGAATTACAGAAATATTGAAAGGGGACCGTTTGTCTTAAAGGATATTCTTTAAATCAGTCCATATGCTCCCTGATAGCCTCTACGGCTTGGTCGTCAAACTTGGTATCAGTTCTCTTAGCTAACGCCTCAAGTCCTATAAGAATAAGTTCTTTAACTAGTTCCTCTGCAAATAGGTTAGCAATAAAGCCAGTCAGTGCAGATAAAAATGGTTTAAGTAAAGTTTGCATAATATACCTTTCTAATTTACATAACCCCTCAGGATTATTATAATATCTATTTGTTGGATGTCAATCTATTTTCTCTCATAGCCCAGGCCAGAAGACTGGTACGGTCTGTTGGTAGTAAACTCAGGTAACTCCTTAAATAATAGCCTATAGACATGATGTCCTGGAATATATGGTGTGGTACTTTCTAGTTGTTTCTTCCACCAGTTATCTAATTCTCTATTTTGGATAGCCCTAGGTAAATCTTTAATATTACCCATGAATGTTGTAAAAGAGTCTATGACAGGGGGACTACCGACTTCCCCTGTAAGTACGGATTCTAACGAGGAACCTGGAGTCATCAGCCGCGGATCTCCACTTGGAATTATTTTAGATAGTCTAGGATCTTCCTGTCTGTTAAGGTACATACCTCCGGCTAACATTGTTGAAGCTACAACATAAGGCCCTAAGTATTTCAATAACGCCTGTTTTCCTTCCCCATTAAGATATTTACCAAGCATATCTCCTGCGATAGCAGAAGGCCATTTACTGAACATAGAGAACATTGGACCCCCTGCCCTGGCAAACTCAGCCATCGTAGCTTTATTGTAGTTAAACTGTGTGTTTGCATTTAGGTAGTCAGTTATTAACCTAAATTGCTCTTTAGGAGGAGAAGACCTTACCTGTTTACGTACCTGTCTCGGTAGTCTACCTACAAACTCTAGTGCTGCCTTATCTCCCTTTTGTACCTTCTTAACAATTTCTTCAGAGAATCTTTTTGTAACTAACCTATTGTAAACATCAGACTTACTGTATAAGAACATGGCAGCATCGGCAGCAGTCTCTAAAGCTTTACTAGAAGCTCTACCAATCCAGTGTTTCTGTAGCTCATTCTTTGTAAACTCTCTCATCTCCCCTGTAAACTTGGCAGGCATTAGCCCTTCTTCCAACAGTTCTTTAGTAGCTTTACCTGAGAATATATCTGCGGAAGCTTTTGCCATAGCTTTAGCCATCATTATGTTACCCGATTTCCAATTGGCATACTCTGGTAAGGTAAGCAGTGGCCCTTGAGTTAAGTTTCTCGTAGCCAAGGCAGGCTTCCATCCAATAAAGTTAGGGTACAAGTTGTATGTCAAAGAAGTTGTAATGTCTGGTAATGTTTCCAGAACACTATATATCTTCTTACCGAATTTACTATTTGTCTGATCTGCCTTATGTTTAGCAGCTAACCTTATGGTATCCCCTGAGTTGCGTAACCAGGAAGCTATTGTTCCTTGTCTTTGTCCTTGGAAATCTTGTAAGAATTCCCTAACCCTTTTAGCCCCCAGGTCATCACCACGTTTTTCCATGGCATCTGCAAATATCTTTAATTGCCGTATAGAATCTTCTGCCTGTAAACCCTGAAGGGTAGCTGCAGGATTTTGTGACATTAACCGTGATATACTTGTTTCCCTAAGGAAATCAGGTAGGGTATCCTGTCTCATCTCAAGGGCACCAAGTTTTAGCGAAGAATCTCCAAGTTCTCCCTGGGACTTAGCCCTCACATTACTAAGTTCCATATCCCACCCACGAGGATTACTAGCACTTTTTCGACTAACACCTCCAATTACAAGGCCTTTTCTGAATTCATCAATCTCTTTAGTTAGTTCATCAGGTAAATCTTTTAAGTCCTTTTCCATAAGCATACGCCATGAAGGTATGCCTAACCTTTTTAATAGCTCGTCCGATTTCTTTTGTATCCTAAATAAATATTCTGGACGGTTAACAGCCATAGCAGGTATATAGTTTTCCCTCTTAAGGAATTTTTTTATACCAAGTTCCTCGTAAGACTTTACTACGTCATCAAAATATTCTTTAACACCTTCAGCTAACTTTTGTTGGTTAACAGGAAGACTTGCTATGTCATCAGACTCGATAGCTTTAATAAACTTCTTAGATAATACAGGAGATTTTTCTACAGCCCTAAGTGCCTTAAATAATTTCTTATGTTTCTTCCCCAGGTCATGCATAATAGTATGTGTCTTGTTAACAGCCCTAGAAAGATCATTGATAGCCTGACTTATGGGAAGACCATGAAGGTTCTCCAGGTGATCTCCAAACAGTTTGAAATCACTTAGGAAACTCATAACACCTCTGGCAGAACTTTCTTTCAAGTTTCCTGTTAGTACCCCCTTAGCAAGGAGAGCTTCACTGGCTGCCTTGTTATAGCTGTCTGCCATGGAAAAATCTCTGTAAGCTTTTTCTGCCCTGTCAATACTCTCTGTATTTCTAACCATCTTACGTATAACATCAGAAGAAGACGCATCAGGATCAACCCACTGCTTACCAAAGTCAGACAATTTAGATTTCAGAGTTGTTTTACCACTTTCAAGTATAGCTTCTTGGGCATTGATACCCTTATCTATTAGCTGCTGGGTTAACTCTTTATCCTCATACTTAGTATATAAGTCTTTAAGTTTATCTTGAGGAAGATTTTCCCACTGTAACCTCTTACCATCACCTTTCAGAGAATCAACAGCTATCCTATGGATATCTCTTAAGTCTTCTATGAATTCATCATCGGCAGCTTGCTTACCTTTATGTAGTATCTTAGCATTGTCAGCGATTTCTGAATAGTTTTTCTCTATAAAAGAATCTGCCTTGGCTTTGGTAGGATCTCCCTTAATCTTCTTAATTCCCTTACCTACACCATAAAATGTTCCACCAATGAGGGCATCAGCCATGAGAGACTTGGTAACAGCCTCCATCTCACGACCCTCTTCTGCATCCCTGGCCTCGCTAACAGCGCCTCTGGCGACGTCCTCAGCAATAGCAGCCGCCTTCTGAGTACCCTTTTTTGCTCCCATCTTGGCTGCAGCCTTGGCAGCACCTGAAGGCCCCAGGTATCCCATTATGGTACCTACAAAAGCAGACTTAGGGGACTGTTCTTTACGTAACCTTAAAATAGCTTTTTCCATATTACGTGCTTGTTCCCAGTCCATATCTTCCGTAATAGACCTAAGAAGTGCCTTAGCTTCTGTGGTGGCACCAAAGGTAAATTCATTCGCCATAACAGACAGAGCATTACCAATATCTTTTTCTGTCTGACTTCCAGTTAGGGTATTCTCTTGTGTTTCCTCAAGTTCTTTCCCTGCTTGATATCTAGTTTCTAGATCGAATTCTTGTTGTTTAGTAGTTAAAGGTTCTACTAACTTACCTAGGGTATTACTGAAAGATTGCACCTTACCCGTCCTGTCATCGACAGAGGTAAGTTCTTCTTCTGTAGGAGGTGCAAACATCTCCCCCGACAACTCGTCATCCGTTGGTGGAGCGAACAGGTCACCTGAGAGTTCTTCTTCTGTAGGAGGTGCAAATAGTTTAGAATTATTGGCCATATCCTCTATCCTTTAATATCTTTTCTGCACGTTCATAAGGTAGGTTATACTGTGCAGCATATTGAGAAATCTTAGGGTCTCTGGAAGGACTTTCTACTAAAGACTCCCCGCCTGCCAGTTGTTCTCTTTTTTGTAGTCTCTTATTAAATTCTTCTTTTAATTTTTCTTTATCGTCACGTATTATACCCACAAGATCCACAATTTCCGGAGATGCTATACCTTTTACTTTATCTAAAGGTACCCCTCTATATATCTGACTAATTGCGTTAAGTTCGTTATCTATAAGATCTAGTTGTTGTTTAATTCCTTTTCCCTTACCCGATAACTTCTGTGTGGCCTTTTCTCTAGCCAGTTTTGCATCTTGTGCCATCTTCGCCCTACGCTGAGCCAGGTCCATAAGCTTTAATTTAGTGGCATGCTTACGCCCTTTTTCGGACTCTCCAGCACGTAGCTTACGATCTTGTTCTCTTTCGTAGGATAACCTTTCCTGTCTAACTCTATCGTCTTCAGCTTCCTGAGCTATAACAGCAGAGTCTAAGGCAGTCTTGTATATAGTACGTATCTGATCTCTTCTGGCATTCCAGTCAGGTTTCTTAACGTCAATCTTACCAATAGCTATACCTTCAGACATTCCCCGAGCACCTGCATACAGATTTGCTATACCGTCAATAAGATTAGCCACAAGTTCTTGGGTATTTATAGAACCCATCTCGTCACGGTAGATAGCTTCGGCGTCCTTCTGTAGTTGGGTATATAGATCTTTCCTGGCAAAATCTGGAATACCTTCTTTCTTAAGTCCTTGATCCACTTGCTTAGCTACAGTATTACTAGCTGTTTTTATTTGCGTCTTAGTAGGTGCCTTACCTTTAGTACTCTTTACAGTAACTATCGATTTACTGTCAGGTGTTTCTTTCGGTTCTTCCTTAGGCTCTTTAGGAGAATCCTTAGGCTCTGAGTCCTTAGAAGAGTCGTCACCACTCAGAGCATATATACCTGCTCCCGCTCCCGCAGCTCCACCCAGTAACCATTTAGAATAATTACTACGTTGTTCCGGAGTCATGTCTTCTACTTTTAGTCCTTGACCATCTTTACCAGGAGATGTTCCAGGCTTACGCATGGCATCCTTAGATAACGTATCTAATTTCTGTTGTTCCAGAGGAGATAGTTTTTCTTTAGATGTAACCGTCTCTTCCCATCCACGACGCATATCCATATCTGTAGGAAGGTCATTTAAGTTAGCATCACCAAAAGGGTCGGTGTCGTCCAACTTAGTCCTTCCCTCTTTATATGTGTTACCTAAGCCTTCAGGACTGTAACCATATTTCCTTTCTGTCATGCCCGGTTTATTGCGGGTATACGAAGATACATCTATAACATCTGGATCATCCTTAACTTTTCCTTTAGGAACTAGTGCTGTCTCGTCTGACAAAGCACGTGCTAACGGCACATCTTTGGGAGGTACTGTAGAAAGCTCCTGGCTCCCTTGTGTGGCCAACGAAGTACTACGTGTTCCTGTCTTTTTAGGTATACCATCAGGTGTATTATAATTATAGATATCATCATCAAAAGGTCCAGTAAATCCGGTACCTTTTTTCTTACCAGTACGGGTAGTTTTTAGTCCCGGATCGACGGGAGGAGGAGTTCTTTGCTTAGCTAACTCTTTATCATAAGCCTTATTGATTATTTCTTTGAGTCTCTTAGGGCTACTTTTTTCTAGGATATTTTTAGCTTCCTTTGGAGTATATCCCTTCTCTCTAAGATTCTTATATACAACCTCGTCAGATACCCCCGCATCTAAAGTTTTACGTGAAGTACCTACTATCTCATCTAGATCCATTTTACCAGGTTTCATTATTCACCTCCCATAAGTTTATTTACAGCAGTACCGGCAAGTAATGCACCACCAGCAGGAGCTCCAGCATATAAGGCTACCCCTGTAGTAGCCAAGGTAGCACCCGCAGATATATAACTATTTAGATTAGCTGCCCTTTCTTGCATTTCAGATATTCTCTTGTCATGGTTACTCTGCATTATTTGAAGTTCCTTTTCCAAAGCCTGTCTGTCTTCTTGATTTAGCTTCTTAGATTCTTGTTTTAACTTATTCATTATCTTAGAATGTGCAACTTGTTCTAGCATTATAGAACGTTTATGTGCCACGGTAGCCTGTGTTTTCCACCTATCAAAATCTCTTTGACTTGCACCCTTGGCAGCAGACCATTCCAGAAGGTCCATAGCATTGGTGTATTCCCTTCCGGCTTCATCCTGTTCCCTACGTAAGGAGTCATCAAATATCTTACCCGCAGTTTTCTTATCTAGTTCATATGCCTTACGTCTAAAGTCTTGTGACATCTGTTCTGTAGCTAATCTAGATTGTGCCAGTCTTTCTTGTTGCTTAGCTTGCAATCCCTGCATATCCAGATCTGCAACCCTTTGAGCTAGTTGAGCTCCTTGTTGCTGACTTTGTAGGTTAGTCTGTGCTTCCTGTCTAGTTATGGCAGGTGCTGCCGCCTGTCCTACCTGGCTAGCCGATACTCCAGCAGGTGCTTTGGATGCCAACTGTCTTGCCTGTATAGCCGCAGTGTCCCGAGCTCTCTTAGCTGCTTCATCTTGTGGGAATTCTAAACTATTATATGTTGCCATTTTATTTCCTCGTTAGCAATGACTCTACTATAGTACCTGCTCCACCAATCAGTGATCTTGTATTAGACCCTCTGGCTTTACGTTTCTGGATATCCATTGCCGTATCCAAATCCATTTGCTTTAACATCTTTTGGAATTCAGCTTCATCCATATTCATTATACTTTGAAATTCCATATTATCTTTAAATAATTCCTGGTTGTTACCCCAAATAGCTTTTTGTATTTCCAGGTCTACCTGATTGAGATCTTTAATATTTTGTTTGGATACTCTTTGGTTTAGTTCAAATTGTCTTTTTTCGTCAGCAAGGTTACCAACAAATATCGCTTGTGATAACCCCTGTTTGTACTCATCAAGATTAGCTTTCTTGTCTGCCTGTGCTAGCTTAGTAAGATTCTGATCCACTGTCATGGCATAGTTTTCCAAAAGCTTTTGTCGTTGCTGGTCAGCTGCAGCCCTTTGCATTCTTTCTTCTTGACCTAACTGACTACGCCTACCTAGTTGAGATGCCGCAGCAAGGTTACCTTGTTGTGCCTGCTGGGTAGCTTGCTGGTCTGCTTCAGCAACCGCCTGACTCTCTGCTATATTAGAAGACACAGGACCACTAGTAGCTCCAGCCTTACCTGATTTACTAGCTACCAGCTGTCTAACCTGTTCAGTTTGTTCGCCTAAAGGTTTTTCTGCTCTCTTCTGTGTTACTTGATTTAAAGATTCTATCAATGACATTTAGCTCATCCTCGTATTTCCGCCCTCTAAGGACTTATTGCCTGATGCTCTATGTTTTTTATTACCTGTCTCATGTACTCCGTGAGCCTCTCTAAGTTCTACACGATTGCTTTTATTACCATAGGAATAGTTACTCTTGCCCCCAGATGAATCCAGGATCAACCCACTGCTTAAGCTTAGGGTCAAAGTAGATACCTTTTTCTGCTAGGGCAACACGAGCACGCTCACCTAAGTTGGCAAGCTTAGGGTTAGCCATGTCTTTGGGATATGTGAGTGCCATTCTTTGTAATTCTTGTTGATCAAAGTTCTCTAAAGCAGCCTCACCTTTGGCAACCTCTGCATTACCAGCCTCCATTTTAGTCAATTCCCCGATAGTGACACCCATACCTCGAAGACCATTCTCAAGATCTTCAATCCCACGAGCAAGTCTGTACCGTAAGTCTTCAGTATTCTTAAGTAAAAACTCTAGAGGATTCTCTCCTAACCTAAGGTTTATCTTATCTAGTTGTTGTTTAAGTATATTTAACTGGTCTTGTGCTTTAGCTGCCCTCTCTCTTGGGGTGTCATTAGAGTACATAATAGAACTAACAGACCTATCAATATCGCCTAAGTTCTCAGGAGCACCTACGTCCCTAAGGAAATCATCAGTAACTCTCTTACTATAAGGATTCTTAAACATGTCACCGGAAAACTTCTTACCACCACCCTTAATATAATCAGTTAAAGTTTCCTTGTAATTGTCATCCAGTACACCATCCCCATTAGCATCAATCATTTCAATAAGATCACCGAAGTCCCCTCCGTATGCGTCAGGAAAATCTTTAGCTTCTTCTAGTACTTTTTGCAGCTCATTTCTAGTTATAGGAGTTTCTGATACCACAACCTGACTAATAGCTTCACTAGGCTTTCTGGCATTCTTAAGTCCAGAAATAACAGTAGCTTGCCGGTTTAGTTCGTCAGTATCCCCTTCTTCCAAAGTAGTAGTTAACCATCCAGCGATAAAGCTAGAAGGGTCTTCCTCACCTTCTGCAAGTACAGATATGTCATCAAAAAGCTCATCGGTATTAACATTAAGTTGTTGGGCAGAGCTAAGTAGATTACCAAAATCTGAATCAGCATAGTTATCTACCGAGTATTCCTCAAGTCCTGCAAGATCAAATAACTCACCAAGTTGATTCTTAAACTCTTGGTTAGCTTGGTACGTAACTCCCGCATCTGCATATGCCCCCTGAGTCTCCTCTATCAGTGATGACATAACGTCTTCATGTTTCTTTACAAAGTTAAATAGTTCAGGATCAACACCGAGATCTTCGGCAGTAACATCAGGGTTAACTATAAGAGCATCGTTTATGTAAGACATTACCCCACCGAATCTGTCATCAGTAAGAAGATCACTTAGAGGAATAGCTTGTCCTCCAAGTTCTACAGTCTGAGAAGAGTTAACATCATTGATTAGGGCATCCATCTGAGCATCCGTAGCTATTAGATGGCTGGCTCCCATTATACGTAGTTGTTCCCTTGCTGCCTGTTTGTCAGCAGCAGAGGCCGTAGGAGACTGGAGTAAAGCTCTCATGTTGTCTACTTCTTGTAATTCCTGTTCTTCTATCAGCCTAAGATTATTCTCTATATCTTCGATGGATAAAGAATTAAACTCTTCAGGTGTTAAACCTAGGGTCTCAGCAGCAACCGCAGCTTCATCTGGAGTAAATATCTCCGAGGCCGTAACGAGGGCAGCATCTTCTAGGGTATCCTGTATTTGAGACTCCACTCCAGATACTATCTCATTGGCAACATCTAGTCCGTACTGTGCCGTTAACTGGTCTTCAGTAATTTCACCGTTTTTAAACTGCCGCATAGCTTCTACCTTGGTAGTAGCCTCTCCGGTATTGATATCAGTAAGATTACCTAATCCTTCCTGAACAGCTTTAGTAGTTCTGGCAGCCGATAACTTATCACCTATGGCAGATATTTGATCTTGTACTTCACTCTTTTGTTCTGTTTGTTCTACCTTACCTTCTTGAATATTTGCAGACTGTGTCCTTAAAGCCGCACCCAGCTGGTTAGATTTACCTATCTTAGCCTGCTTACTTGCGGCCATTTCTTGTTGCTTTTGGGTACCACCAATAAGTTTTGCACCCACAGCACTGCTAGGCTGGGCAGCGATCCCCGCTAGATTAGCTTTCTTTTCGAGAGTCTCTTCTGGCTCTTTAAGACTTTTACTAGTAAGTGCCTTAGATAACGACATATATAATATCCTTTTGTAACAGGTATAATATAAACACTATAAGATAATTGTCAACTGCGATCGGCTGCGCTGGGAATTCCTCGAGCATCTTTAAGTCCGGCCACGTGGAAAGTTATCCCAGTAATTTCAACGGGTTCATCGATAGTAGAGTTTTCATACCTAACCTGGAAGTATTGCCCTCTTTGTCTTGGTACAGAATGCCTAACAGAGCTAATTTTTTGGCCACTCCCTGTAATAGAGAAGCTGGTTAACTGACTAAATGACGAAGAAAGATCAACTGCTACACTCGTAGAGGTAGTTGAACTATCAGCCACATTGCGATATTCGGTAACTAAGTGCCTAAGAATTTTACGTTTATTTGAGCCAAAGTCCATAGCACGATAGCTACCACTCATAGAAATCGGCTGGTCATCGTCTCTGTAATCGGAGTTATCACCATTACTGCGAACCTGATATAGTCTACCTATGGAGGCAAAGTAACTGTTGTCCCCGATGCTCATCCAGCCAGTAGCCTTATGGCTATCGTATATAGACCATGAGGGGGACTCGTCTCCGTAATCAAATACGAACACGCTATCACAAATAGTGTTACTTCCTGTAGGTACAGATAGCTTATATTGTTTGTTTTCAGAATCTACATGTCCTGTAACGATATCCAGTTTATCCTTGTTAACTGTCTGCCATAACCTGTCAATATTCCTACCAATCCATTTTACCTGGAACTGTCTGTCAAGCATATACACCCCAGAACTGTCGGCAAACATTATACCATTTTCTGTATATCCCAAGGAAAACGGAGAGTTACAACCAACTCCTCTAGAGTCTATCTTGGTAACATCACGAGTAGTGACATTAACAACATACAGGGAATTCTCTTTAAATACCACAACGTTATCTTGTTTTCTTGAGTCCTGATCTGTCGAGTCACCAAAGAATGGGATAATTCCAGTAATAGCTTCCCCATTAGAGGAGTCTACATCTACAACAGATTGACTATCTAAAGGAGTAATAGCTCTAGGATTATCAAATACTTCAGGAAAGTTTTGAAATGATATCAACAATCTAGATGGATAAGTTTTTTCTTCAGAACCTGCTGCCCAATCATTACCAGACAAGGAAACCCTGGCTCCATTACTAAACCATGCAAGATTACTTGGAAGATTTCCAGCACCCGACCATAGCAGCCCGGCAAAGTCATCCCTAATAGCAGTTACATTTAAAATACCTTGAGCACCTAAGTCTTCATTACCCTCTACATACACAGGAGGGTTAGGTACCACACTCATAACAGTATTGATAGCCTTTGGCAGTCTGTGTAAAACACCTAAACCTAGAGGATTACTATCAATATAATTGAAATCCTGTCTAGCTAACATAGGAATAACCTCGTTAGCCACTGTTTGCGATCTCGTAGGGAATAGTATCTTTAAGTTAGTCAACGAAGGAATAGCCTCTCCCGCATCCAAATGAAAGAAAAGGTCTACGTAAGGCCCTGAAGACACATAGGTATTTACTCGAAACCATCCCAGAAACTTAGCGGGTATGGAATTATCTTCGGCATCTTTATATATATAGACCCATTTAGGTGCCGTCGAGGGTACAGCGGCAAAGGATACCCTAGTTATGTTATCGGCCTGCCTAACTATTGATGTTATAGCTTGAGAATTATTTCCTAAAGTAGGATTTACCCACTCGAATTCATACTCAGGACCAGAGGAAAACACAGTAAGACTTGTACCCTCTAAGTCTGTAGATACAAAATTTCCCGTAGTATCCAGTAATCTTGTTTCCATTCTTTTGTGGTCTGTTAAGTTACCTAAAACACTACGGTTATTAGCACTTGTAATATACTTAGCCCTTAAAGGTTGGTCTATTCCGGTAGCCAGCTCGGCCCCTGAAGTATTAAAAGAAAGTAAGTCAGCCTCTAAAAGATTAACATCAGGTGTAGTATCAAAATAGTTTAAGTTTGCAATTTCTGTGTAATCTATTGGAATACTAGCTACCTTAAAATATACCTCCCCGTTTATTTTAGTTCGATACAATTCCATTTCTATATTACTGAAATCATAAAGAATATCTCTAGGTAAGGGCGCAAATTTTAAAGAAACTGTAAAGTTATCAAACTCAGAAATATCTAACTGATATTCTTCAAAACCTACCACAGTACTTCCCTGAATATTGCCATTATTATCTACAGTATTTAATCGTGCGTAATATTTTACTACAGCCTGAGCCTTTAATGAAGTAACCCCGGTAGCCGTTCTGTCTAAAATAATTTCATGTACAGGAGTCGTTGCCGTAGTATCTGAGGTTATCCCAGTAATCTGATAGGTTTCTCCATCACTTCCGACAACGAATTGGCCTACTGTATATACTACTTCCTTACCCCGTTCAGCCACATCTACAGTAAATTTAGTGTTTTCAGAAACAGCTCCTGTAATTGAAGGTGTTGGATTAACAATTCCTCCGTTATCGTCAGAGATAACAGCATTTAAAAAACCCTCCCACCTAGGAAATCCTGCCCTAGACAATTGAGTACCATCATACTTAAGTAAGGGATCTCTGCCGTTTGTAAGGTACATATTATCCGTTGCCATAGCTGATCGAACAATTTCTTGACTTTCTGGAGAATCCGTGGTAAGATGTCTAGGAACCTGGGTATCTAGTAGTATGTCGTCAGCAGGTGTATTAAACTGTGTTGCTCCAGGAAATGATAATGATTTCCACCTAAATGTAGGTACTAAAAATTCAGAACTAGCTATAGTATCTTGCCATGTAAATGCTTCATCAAGCTCTACAAAGTTACCTATCAATGTTCCTGTAATGCTTGTAAATGTTCCTTCTACAGTAAAATTATTCTCATCACTTACATTTATTATCTTGTATGTGCTACTGTCTAATCCCTCAGTCTGAATACTTATGTATCCTCCTTCACGAAGAAGTCCTGCTCTCCCAGAAGATAAGGTAACTGTATTTCCAGATAGGGTAACAGTTTCGTTAGCATAAGGATACACAGCAAGAACCTTAGATCCTCTAGTAACCTGATTATATTGTAAAACATCATAAGGGACTATATTACTAGTTGTTCCAGTGTCTCCTAATCTTGTTGGTATATTAGTTGTTTTTCTTTTGGCAAGTACTGTAAGTCCTACAGAAACCTGTCTGTTAGCTGTGGCTCCCTTAACTTTTACAGTATCTACACCCGAGATAACTTCAAGAGTTAGGTCGAGTCCTGAGTATAGTAGGTGGTCTCCACTTAAGAATTCTGGAGAGGGAGTAAATGGTATATCATCTGTATAGCTTGTTATGGTACCTCTGCACCCTAAACTGTCGTAATCTCCATTAGTTACAGTAGTTTCAATAGCTATATATATATTATCAGTACCATTAAAAATACCATTAGTAAGCGTTAATGTGTCCCCATCAATAGTTACCACACCTGAGTAATCTGCTACTGCAAATTCTCCAGTTAACTTACTGGTATGCATATTAGATAAAGTAACAAGATCGCCTACACTTATAGGTGTACCCGTAGTGACAAGTCCGGGAGTGTCTAGCTTAAGGATAGTAATCAAGCTATTTTCCCACTTATTAGCTACAATACTAGCTACATTACCTGAAGCTCCTGTATACGTATAGTATCCCTTAGTTCTGGCAAAGGTGTTATCAGGCTGAAAGGCTGGACCTATATTAGTATTTGACGCTATTCTACCTCGTGCTCTAGGTGATAGATTACCTATCTGGGTACTAGTGGGCCATTCAGTATTGGTATCAAGCTCGTAGAAAATACCTCCCTGAGCGATTACAGGAAAAGATAACTGACTAGTTCTGTAATGATCTAGGTGAGTTAACCAGCTTTCCCTTGAAAATGTAGAGGAAACCTTGGCAGGATCTATCCCGTAAACATCAAGCTCTACATCGGTAAATGTTCTAGGTAAACCGTCGGGAATTAAATTTTCTGTAACACAAAACTGATTTACAAGTAAGCTGCCAAAATCATAGTAAACCTCGTAACTTACAGGTAAATTATCTGTGTTAGTAAATGTTATCTGATGTTGAGTACCGTCATATTCTATGGTATCTGGAATTACCATTTGTTTATTTCCAACATTATCTACAGTATATACACTAGAGATAAGAAAGGCATTTTCCGTAACAATAGCATCTGCCAGAGTAACTCCATTATTAGGCCCTTGAAAAGATTCTGCATTACCTGCCACAGTATTGGATGCCGGAGGAGAAGATATCACAAATAGGTAGTAATAATTAGGAGAACCGGCGTCTTCTGATTGGTCTTCTATAACTATCTGTATATCACCTGTATTACTTACAAGGATTTCATCTGGAATAAACTTAGATAACGTACCTGAATATCCAGCCTTTTCCGCCCGATAACATGTAACTATAGGGTTGAAATTCTTGAGGGTATGTGTGTTAGCGCTAACGGATCCACCAAAAGATATTGTTTTTGTATGGGTATCTCCAACAGACGACCACCCCAGTCCATCTATCTGCTCAAGCCGTAAGGCAGTTCCATCATTGGAAAACCAGCCATCAGTACCAAGTTCTGGGACAGAAAGACTATAATGAATATATGGAAGTGTCTGATCAGTAAGCTGTATAATGCTACTCTGGAGTGTAGTAGGTGTAACATTAGATGTATTAGTCTGTATCTGATGCACATCAGGAATAAATATTTCGTTATCTAGTGTTGTTTGGCTTAAAGATTGTGTTACCTCAGAGTGCATAGGTATTGTGGAAAACCCATGAGAAGGCTGTGGTATAGTAGAGTTACCTGTTAATCTAAAAGATACAGTGTAATCATTATAATATTTTGAATTAAACGTACCTGAGGGCCAAGTAGTAGAAGTTGTAGTAGGCTGACCGGACAATACTCCCTGAATAATTATAGGTCCTATAGTAATTTGAGAGATATCTATATAGGTATCTAGGTTAAAGCATAAGGTATCATCGTTATTGCCTGTAGTCTCGGCGGACACTACACGTAAGGGGACTGTTCCTCCCCATTGTTGATACCCTTTTCTTTTAGATACAAGGTTATTTGTGGAGTCTGCGTTTACCAGAGACTCCCAAAAACCGGACTGAATCTTGTCCTCTGAAGATCTCTGGTCTACACCTTTACCTAAATCTTTCTCATTTATTTCAGTAAAAGACACCTTACCTCCTGTAAAAACGGTACCTATTTCTTTCCCACTGCCTACCCTTAAGGTCTATACGTAAGCCCAGTTCTCTGCCAGACCACGCATCCTTAACCTCTTTTTCGAATTGAGATTTCTGTTGCTCTTCGGCAGCACCTTGGTTACCTAGTGATGTAGTTAACTGTACTACGGCAGACTGTATCATATAGTTTCTTGAAGGCTCATCAAAGTACGGTATACAAGTACCTGAATATAAACAGATATGATCATCAAGTTCTATAGAAGGATTACCCTCCTCGTCTACCACTTCGTTAATGGAAGTATTTATTGACTTACCTGCAATAGTTGTACGTGTAGGACTAGCCTTAAATATTACAGACTGGGTTGTTGTATTAAGTTCGTCAATCTCGTAAGTAGCTTTTACTTCGCCTGTTTGACTATCTATCACATTTATAAAATTATGTAAATTATCATTGATAGTTTCTAGGGAACTACCTAAGCTATTAACTTGTATACGATTTTCTGCATTATGCAATCCAGTAATCCTTCCCTGACTTTTGGTAAGCTTTTCAGGTCTTTGGATGTAGTACACCCTGACCTTAAACTGACTACCTGAAGGTTCTGGAATAAATTCTATCTGTCTACGTTGTATTGTGTAATAGTCAGGATAGCCATACTTACCTGTATGTCTCTGTTTAATTGCTTGTTTATTTCTGATGTAAGTTACTGGATACCAAGAACCATTATTAGTAGTTTCTACAATACCGACATCAATTACCCTATCAGAGAATGCATCCTTAGGTAGGGGATATCTAGTCTGTGATGCAGAAAGTACATAGTCCTTGTACCCAATGTAAGGCTCAGCATAATGCTTAGAGTATATAGATACCACATGCTCTTGAGCACGATTGAGAGCATTTATAATAGCAGAATCACTAATGGTATCAGTATTTTCCTCATCCATTAGTTCCCTAACTTCCTGTATAATCTGCTCTACAGTATCCATATTAACTCCTTGCTTGTAAAATTATGCCATGTCCTCTTCATCATCGAAAGATAACTCTTCAGGATTTTCACCTTCAGAACGTTTTGCTAACTCTTCCATAAGTTCTTCATCAGAAAATTTAGCCAAAGGATTCTCGGAGGACTCCTCTTCAGCTTCTTCTCCCATTTCAGAATACTCAAACTCTTCTTCAGTTGGCATCTCAAGTTTATCAAAACCCATAGTAATTCCTTTCTTTTGTCTACTTTTTAAATAGACCTGTTAAATCAAATATTTCTGCAGATATATATGAAACAACCGCCGTAACGATTGTAACAATCAGTTTACCAGTACCCTTAATCCATGATATTTCCACAGCATTTTGGTGGGTATCAGCAATTACATTATCTAATTTTTTATCCATTTTGTCAAGTTTTTTCTCTATACGATCTAGCTGGGTCATTTTTTCTTCCCCTGCATGGCCTTCTTCTCGGCCTCTAACATCTTCTTGACGGTCTTTATTTCTTCATCTATCTTACCGACAGGTAAGTTTTCGGGTACCTTATATCCTTTAACACCGGACTCAACCTTACGTAACCATTTCATTTTAGCTTCGGGAGTCATCTTCTCTCCCATAGGCCCTCTCGTCTTTTCTAGGGCATCTTCCCATTTCTTAGGAGAATCAAGCACCTCTACCTTACCATCTTTCCTAAAAGGGTTACGTCTTGTAGGCTTTGGTGTCATAGTAGATGCCATTACAGGTGAGTCTCCCGGATCTCTTAATAAGGAATGTCCAGTAGATATGGCAGCAGCAAGTCCTGCGGCAGGCTTTTCAAGTCCGTATTCTGAAGCTTTGTTAACTCCAGTTTGTAGAAGGTCTGACAGTTTACGAGATTCTTCCTGGAAAGATTTCTGTTTCTTTTCCTGTGCCTTCTTGGCTGTTTTCATTGTCTCGTCAAGTACCATCTACTTACTCCCTACCGTATTCTCTTAATAGCCAATCTACGAATATTAAATCCCCACCACTATGTACCTGAAAAGGTCTATTATCAAAGCACCCAGGCTGTAGCCCCTTATCTGAATCATCTCGCTGAGTTGCCCACCCCTCACACCTGTCTGTTGTGTTTGGTAATCTATGTGCAGGATATATTCTATCGTCTATTTTAGGCCAAGGTCGGTCAATGCCAAACTTCCGGGCAGCAGCTACGTAGAGCAAATTCTCTGGATTTTCTGTGCTGACTTTCTCTAGCAGGTCAAGTTGACTGTCTGTTAGTCCATCATTGACTTCACTTAGCAATAGTAAATATAATACCAATAAGTGGTTTTGGAAACCCCCCGGAGGATTTTTTTCCAAGACTATAGGGAAAAATCTGGCTGAATAATCTTTGCTGGACAGTTTATGTAACATCCTAGCTAACAGGCTAATATAATTAGAGGACATTAGAGACGCTAAGCTGTTATCGGCTTCCTTTACCTTACCCATTATCCAACTGTTTTTACTGCCATAATTCCACAGATCCTGTAACATTTGGATATCTTTATTGTAATACGCTGCAAACATAACGCCCAAGATCATATCTCGGCTGATGCGAGACTTCGATTCTCCAGTCTCGTAACAGTCACTATATGCTAATGGCCTTCTATACCATTCCCCAGGATCCTTTTCGGCAGCACGTAAATCTACCGAAATGCCAGCAACACTAATAAGACTACTAAAAAGTAGACTATCACAATGTTTGTAATCAATGAATCCATGATTATCTTGTACACCTTCGGTGCTACCTATGAGGGATCGGTAAGTCATCGCCCTGGCAGCAATCTGCTCTGGTACACTTATTGTCCTTGGCTTTGTCTTCTTTCCGCACCCAGAAGTAATCCATAGATTTAGCAATAGCAAAAGCAGTATTCGCAGTATTTTCATATAATTTATAGGAGCATACATCACAGTGATATTCCTTATCGATTTTAGTAAATGTCTGAGTTTTTACACAGTTAGGGCAGTATAAGTTCATTAACTATTCTCCAGTGCGTCTACTTTAGCTGATAACTCTTGAATTGCCTTTACTAATATAGGCACAATAAGATGATAGGCAATGCCATCAGGATTGCCTTCACCGTCCAGTGCTACTACTTCTGGAACAACAACATTTACTTCTTCAGCTATCATTCCAATAGTTTGATAATCACTATCGTTTTCTGTGTAGCTGACTGCCCGTAAGGCTTCAACAGTAGATAGTCCATAAGTTAAATCAACTATATCCTTTTTATACTTAAGGGAAGAACTATTCCTATGTAACCTGCCTCCATTACTAGTATCCCAAAGAATAGGAACACCTACAGCACTATTCCTCATATTGGCAGCAAATATATCTCCACCAGAATCTACTTTAAGTAACTCGGCAGAACCTCCATTACTTTCTACTAAAAATGGTGTACCAGAAAGATCACTATCTAGTACATGCAGGATACCAGAAGGATTATCAGTACCAATGCCTACGTTACCTCCCTGCCTAATTGTAAAGTACTTATTATTATTATTGACATTATCATCAATAAAAAAGAAATCCTGCCCACCGGTAGTACTGCCATCAATCCCTGCAAACCAATTAGCAGCGTCATTACCCATTTGAAGACTTACTCTTTGATTAGAACCTTGTGCTCTTATCTTTATAGGAGCAACAGAAGTACCTGAACCACTATCAGTATGTCTTACTGCTAAGTGGTTGGAGGAGCTTATAGCAGTCTCACCAATGCCTACTTTACCTGGCTGAGTTATTGTAAAAACATCAGCATTAGCATCCGTTCCCCAAGTAAGTCTTTGGTTGCTGGCAGTTGCATTGTTAATATGGTTCATAAAAAACCGAACAGCAGTACTATCATTATATTCTATAGATTGGTTCACACTGGTAGAGTCTGCTACCATTCTAAAGACAGTAGAACTTCCAGTGTCCGGTCCTAACACTAGATCACCAGAAACACCACCTGATAACGTAGTAACTCCAGTAAACGTTTTATCTCCTGCAAACGTCTGTGCTCCAGTTGACACTACACCTTGTTGAGTAGAGGATGCTAGTGAAGCAAACAGTCCAGCCTCAGTTGTAGCAAGTATACGTACTTGGCCAGTCCCACCTGTAAGTGAAGCCAGTCCATTTTCTAATATTTGTGTACTAGTTACAGTAACATAGTTACCGGAATCTAGCTGTTCCCATTCACCTCCGGGTAGTAATTCCCGAAGTACTATAGTCTGTGTAGGGACTACTCCCAAGTTATGATCAGTATCTGTAAACCCTGAAGCAGTAATCGAACCACTATCATATGTTTTACTTACTGCTATATTTAATGAATCTGATAACTTACCCATTAACTTGCTCCTCTAGTTGATCTACTTTCGCTGATAACTCTTGAATTGCTTTAAATGTAATACCTAATGCAGCCCCTACATCTACATGCCAAGTATTCTTACTTTCAGTATCTATATTTCCGTTTTCATCCCTAGGAGCAGAAATCATAGAAGGTATGTACTGAATCGCTTCTTGTGCTAAAAAGCCTGTAAACGTACCTCTACAATTTTTAATAAAACCCCCTAAATCTGTAGCCTCATTCCAAGTAAAGTCTACTAGTCTTAAAGAGTTAATACTATTTAAAGCATTTAACTGACTGTCTCTAATATTTTCTTTTAATCTATAATCAGAAGATACTTGTATTGCAGCATTACCGATATACATTGTCGTAGAGCCTGAACCATTGGGCGAAGTCGCAAACTCATTATTTCCAGTCACTGCCGAAATATACATACTTGTACTAAAGTAACCCCTACCTTCTACATGTAATTTAGTATTTATATTAGGACTACTAGTACCAATGCCTACATTACCTCCATCCGTAATAGTCATTCTAGGTGTAAATGTATTTGCAAATAGGTTAGAGTCAGTTGAACTACTATTAGTACCGAACTCCCAATTACCGTTAACTGCTTGAATGGCAAATGAACGGTAGGTAGAACCTGATATGGCTTCTCCTATGGCAAAACCCGGAGCAGCAGCAGTATTATCAAACTGAAAAGAAGGAATTGTAGAAAGATCACTATCTATTGATAAAACATGAGGAGGATTACTAGTACCAATGCCTACCTCACCTCCATCCTTGATGACCATTTTAGTGGAAGGAGCAGCATTATAAGTAGTACTAGTCTTAAACTCGAATCTACCTCCCTGACTTCCATCTCTCAAACCTACTAGGGTTACCCCATTAGTAGCACCACCGGCTATCCATCTAATAGCATTACCTTCATTAGTACTACCATTATTATTTTCTAATATTATAGTCTCTTTTACACCACCAAATAGTAGGTCTTTAATATGAAGTTTTTCAGAAGGATCACTTTCTCCAATGCCTACGTTACCTTCAAGAATGATATCTCCACCATCCTGACTCTTAATTATTTTAGCCATTAGCTGTTCTCCAATGTTTCTATTCTTGATAGTAGTTCGTCATTCTTATCTGATAACTCTTGAATTGCATTTACTAGCATAGGTACTAAATCTTTTGCTGTAAAAGTATTACAGTCAGCTAAGCCCAACTGTTCTCTCTGGCTAACAATATTTGGATCAACTAAAGCTACTTCCTGGGCAATAAACCCCGGATGAACCTTTCCCCCATCGTTCATATCGCTGTTGGTTTTCCAGGTAAAAGTGACTGGATTCAAAGAGTTAACTTCAGATAATCCTTTTGTGTAATTATGGATATTTTCTTTAAGTCTAGAATCAGAGGTACCTGCTATTATAATACCGTTTGCATCTGTAGCTAATGGGTCCGTAGAGGTAAGTTGATTTATGACAACTTTACTGTCACCTCTAACTTCAAACGTAGTCTGTGCAAATCCATTAGTACATACTAAACTATAATCACTAGATGTGACCCCTCCGGTACTGGCCCGAATTGCAGTACTACCTCCACCAGGACCATTTACCTGTAATTTGGCACCAGGAATACTAATACCAATGCCTACGTTACCGGAGGGAATTATATTTAATGCCGGAGAATTATTATTAAGTAATGAAAGAGTGTTATTATTAAACTCAAGACCTGCATATGTATTACTTCCAGAGTTTCCATTAGAAAGGAAAAGGTTGGCAGGGTTACCGGCCTGACTAGAAATCATTACCTCTGTTCTACCCGAAGACTCTACCCATAATTCTGTCTCTGCCCTACTAGATAGTCCACTATCTCCGTTTTTTATGTGTACGTTGTTCTCAGGACTACTAGTACCAATGCCTACTCGACTATTTGTCATATCAATGGACATTTGAGTTTCACCTACAAGGTCATTAAATTTAGTAACCCCTGCACCATGTACTATTCTTAATCCGTCATTAAATCCAGTACCTGTACTATTACGTAAATATATGGAAGAAGCAGTTGTTCCTGTATTGTTAGTCCATATATCTAATGCAACTTCAGTATTATCATTCTTAATGATTTCTAATTCATTAGCGTTCTGAGGATTGTTACCTATAGATAACACCCCAGTATGATTAGTATTACCGCTAATTCCACCTGATAACGTAGTAGCTGCAGTAAAGTCATTAGTACCTGTCCACGTATTGTTACCGGCAAGTAAGGTATCTGAAGGGTCTTCACCAAGTACTCCCGGCCTTTCAATAGACCAGTTGGCAGCTCCAGCGTTACCGGACAATTTAACCCAACCATCAGATACATCAATGATAAAAGATTCAGCAACATTGTCTATAGATTCTCCACCATTAGGAGTAATCGTAATATTATTAACTGAAGCATTATTATCTTTGTCCATTACCCAGATAACTTGGTCTTCCAATTGTGCAGACAATTCAGGTAAGGCTATTGTACGTGCATCAGTCCCTGTGTCAACAAGATAAGTATTTCCATTGGTTGCAGCGGTAGAGGCCGTACTAGTAACTATAACACCGAGAGAAGCACCTCCGCTACCGGACCCGCCAACCACTTGCCAACGTTTAGTCTCACTATTATATACTAAGATAACGGAAGCTTGATTAGCGACCACAAGGTCTGTTTGAGTTCCTGTACGTATACGTTCCTCAGCCTCAGTAATACTACCGTCTTCATTCTTAATAGTTACTCCACCAGTTAACTCTACAGTCATAATATAGATATCGGACTGAGGATTAGTGATGCCTCGTAAGATATTATCAGTTCCAGCTATTATCTTATGTAGTCCATCTTGTGTAGCAAAATTTACAGGACCACTGGCAGGAAGGTTAATTAAATCAGTAGTTACCGCAATATCGTCTATAAGTGCATTAGTTAGTAAGTTACCTTGCATGTCTACAGAGCCGCCAATAGCTCCACCTGCCTTGTCATACTTTAAATCTAAAGCCGTTTGGGTAGCTGTACTTATAGGCTTGTCAACATCGCTAGTGTTATCAACATTAGATAACCCTACTTGATCTTTACTGATTGTTTTATTGGTAAGTTCCTGAGCTCCATCGATAGTTACGATATCCCCAGCAGTAGTTCCACCTACAGTATTACCATCTAACTGGTTGATTTCACTAGAAGTAGCAGTTACTGAAACTCCAGTCTCATTTATTTCTGGTAATGTTAATTCTTTATTTGTCAGTGTTTGATCATCTGTAGTACCGACCACATCCCCAGTTACCCCGTGAACTCCAGTAGTTAAAGTAGAGTGGGCAGATACGTCAGCGTCTATAGCAGCATCAGTTTGAGTTGTGGTGTAAGCACCTACTTGTGCAGCAGTCACTCCATGAGGATTACTTGTGTCCCCCACGTGAGTATCTACATTTGAGAGAGCAGTTTCTACATCGACAGCTCCACCTAAGTTAGTCTTAGACGGAGTACTAATAGCTGAGGCAGCATGGGCTCCTGTAGCTTCTCCTTCATGGTCATTTAAATTACTCTGTACGGCAGCAGCATCACTAATAGCTTGGGTGGCATCAGCCTGCGCAGCCTGTACGTCAGCGTCATCAGCTAAGGTATAGCTTTTATTTTGAACAGTTAGAGTTCTTTTTGTGGCAGCATCGATACCTGTAAGATCTAATTCTGCCTTCTTACTCGTGTCCGTGTTATCGGAAAAGTCAGGATCTATAAGGTCTTTGTTGGATAAGTCTTGGTCATCAGTCGTACCTACTACGTCACCAGTTACCCCGTGAACTCCAGTAGTTAAGGAGGAGTGTGCAGAAACGTCGGCATCTATAGCAGCGTCTGTCTGTGCAATAGTGTAGGCATCAACCTGTGCCGCCGTTACCCCGTGAGGATTGGCCGTAGAAGCAATGTGGTTATCTTGATTAGTACCGTCAACAGATACATCTCTACCATCCACATTTCCTGTCACGACAATATCACCCGTGACAGTAAGTGTGCCATCAAATGTGTCCGTACCCGAGTTATTTAGCTTATTATCTTGTAGGTCAGTAATATCCCCGGCAGCATTTGCAGGCAAGTTATTTAGTTGACCAGCTGTGGCTGTCACTGCCTGATCTTCATTTAGCTTAGGGTTGTTTAATCTTTTATTTTCGAGTGTTTGTGTTTCTTGTAGAGTAACAATTTCGTCATCTACCGAGTCGGGCAAGGACAATGTAAAGTCAGCCGTAGCATCCTCTGTCAGGGTAGACTTCGGTTTTATTTCTATATTTTCGCCATCTTGGTTTACAAATACAAACCTAAACAGTTTTCGTAGACCACCTAATACATTCATCGGTCATACCTTATATGCTAATATAAATAAACAAAAAAACCTCCCCTCAAGTAAACTTTTAGGGAGGCAGTAGTGTGGAGGAGGATCACACTACCTAGTTCCCTATCCTATTTCTAGAAAAGGAACCTTACTTAATTCTTGAAGTGTCAACAAACTCTATAGCAAAGTGAACCTTACCTGCTGTAGCAGCAGAAAAGGAAGCAAGTGCAATCTTTCCAGATACTTCACTAGCAGCTTCCTTAGTTAACTCTTTAGCTCCAGTAGCTTCCAAGTCCGCTTGGTTAGTTCCTGTGGCAGCGATAGCAATATCAGTACCGCCAACAGATAAAGCAAAACCAGTAGCGTCATTTAGAGCAGTTTCTACAGAAGCGTATACGTTCGTAACAAATGATCCAGCAGGAAGACTTGCAGAAAACTCTAGGGCATCTTGTCCGTCATACTGAAAATCATAAGTACATTTAGCAATCTGCTTGGCAGAGCTAGCAAGTACAGCAGCTTCTCGTTTGTTAATTCTTTTAGTCTCAAGCTTTCCAGCTTCAGTTCTCAATGATCCTTTAGGCATTATAATAGTCCTTTTTGTTTAAAGTCTGTCAAAAGAAAGACTGGGTTAAAGAAGATAGCCCGAAGGCTACCTGTAATAATTAGCTGATAGTAAAACCTTTGATCTTACCAACAGAAGCGGGGTGAGTACAAATCAACATGTTGTGTCCACGTAAGTACTGCTCGTAAGTATCTGTTCTTGATCCGGTAGCAGCATCAAATCCTAAATGGAAGTCAGCCATGTTACCAGTTTTAACAACAGCAATATCATCGTTAACTAGCTCGATAACTTTCTTATTAGAACCCTTAGCTTCCGGGATGTGCCAGATAACATCTTTAGGAATAAACTCAGAACCTTTAACTTCTAAGTTATCGTCTTCATGGATATATCTGAAAGTAACAACACCACGAGTGTCATCTTTAACAGCGTGGAAACGTCTGTCAGTTTCACGTCCTTCAACAAGAGCAGAACGAGTTTCAGGAGCCATACACATGTATTTCCAGTTATAAGTTCCGCCACCTGTGTTAATCTTAAGATCATTCAAGTTAGCTTCGATATGCTTAACGTCGATAACTTCACCTTCAGCATCCTCGTGAGTAGCACCTAAGAAGCCAGAAAGATTAACCTGATGAACAAGTCTTCCATCGTTAGCTGCCAAAGACTCAAGTCCAACCATTGGAGTGTAAAGTCCTAGGTCATCAGAAATACTTTCAAGATTAACTCCAACAACTCCAGACTGAGCTTCAGGTTGTCCGAATCTTAGGAAAGTGTCAGTAGCCGCAGGAGTCCACGTATCTACAGTAGTTTCCTGGAAGCTGGAGTTTAGTGATTGTAAAGTAATCTGATTCTTACGTCTGTTTCTTTCAAGAACTTTCCAGTAAGCATGGTCAGCAGTTCCACCAGTTACAGCAGAACCACCAGCTCCAGTGTTAGTAGCATTAGTGTGAACAAGGATGTCGTCTCTGTCAAACCAACCAACGTGCCCTATTTTAGAGCTATCTAAAGTAACTGTAAATTTACCATCACCACCAGCAGTAGCAGAAGCGGCGTAACCTAATCGGCCTGTTCCATCCTGATAGATTTCCTTAGCTAGAACTCTTTTCTGAGAAATACCAGAAAAGTAGATTTGTTGTGCTAGGGAAATAGCGTCTGCCTTTTGTCCACTCTTTTGAAGTCTGTCAACAAGCTGAGCGTCAACTGCAATAGTTTGAGCGATCTCTTTAAATCTTGCGACACCTTCTTGAGTTCCAATAGAAAATGGTTTAGGGAAAGGTCTGTTAGATTGTCCAGGATTTACACGCTGAGTTCCTGCTGGAGCATATCCAGTAACCATGTCATAGTTGTAAAGCTTGGAAGGTGGAATGTTTACAGTACGTGACTTCAACATGTCCCAGTCTGAAAAATCCTCAGAAAGCTGCCCGTAGATAGCTGTTGAGTATACCTCTTGGGTAAATGTACCCATATCCAATTCGTTAATATTCTTAAATATTGTTGACATCTTTTAATCCTTTAGTTAAGGAGGGTTGTCCCTCATAGTTTAAATTTTACTTTATCGAACAGGCTATCCCAGTCTCTCCCACCTATTAGGGAGCTAATGGTATCTTTGCCTTTATCGATCCCCCTAGCAGAAGATGACTGTACAGCTTCCATAGCTTCAGCTTTCTTCTGTTTCAGGGCCTTGTTAGTGTTTTGTTTTACTTTACGGTTGACTGTAGCATTCCAAGCCTTTGCTGCCTTCTTGAATTCCCTTTCAATAACAGCGTTAGTTAGCTTATTACCACCTTCTTCCAGTTTACTTAGGTTACTCATTGTAGCTTTCCAGATCATAGAATCAATTGCATGTTCCTGATCGGGGTTACCAAGCTTACCTTGAAACCTATACTTAGAGAAAATAGGATTAACTTGTGACTGTCTTTCTGCTAACTTAGCAGCTTCGGTCTCTTTAGCAATACGTTCTTCACGTTCCTGCTGTTGTCTTTCCATTCTCTCAATACGTTTGGCTAATGTCTCTTTTTCCTTACGTTCCTTATAAACTTCTAGTTCTTCAGGAGATGCTTGATCAAGAAATTTAGCCTCTTCGACCTTCTGTTGGATGTAAGCTTCTAGACCTCCTTCGATCCCTTGAGAGATCAAAACTCTGTCCATCAAACCTTCCGGTCCCTCATTACTTAAAATACTATCTAGTTGTTGATAGTTTTCAGCAGCTTCCTTCAAAGATTCCACTTGACTACGAAACGTGTCAGCTTCCTTCTTCCATCGAGGAGCCTGGGCCGCCAGTTTAACTTGCCGCTTTACCAATTCCCTATCAGATAGGTCTATCGATATCTTCTTTCGACCACTACCATCATTGACGTAAGCCTCTAGGATGTCACTCGGCGTCTGGTCAGACTCCGCATCTACAGTCTCACTGTCGTGCTCGCCTTGGGTATCAAGGTTAGCAGACTGTGGGTCTACTTGCTCCGGAACACCCTCTACTTCAGTATTAACTTCAGTAGTTTCCGGTTGGGTTTCTTGTGGTTCGCCGCCGGTCGGTTGAGCGTCCCCCAAGAGAGATGTTATCGCACTGTCAATTGCGTTTATTCCAAAATTGTCACTCATCTGTTCTCCTCTTAATTGTTATGAGTTCGTTATACAATAAGTCCTTCTTGTGGACTGTCAAGTGTTTGTTGCTCAGAATCTGCAGGAATTCCGGCAGGTTCTACCTGTCCAGCTATTTGCTCTGGGGGCACGATATTATTTCCTTGCTGTTCCTCAGCAGCTAGTAGTAATCTTTGTCTGTGATGTTCCCTAATTAGCTCTCTTATCTCTAAAGGTAAATCAAAAAACTCCCTAGACATCTGATAACTGTCTGAATATACTAACATATTTTCATGGTCTTGAAATTCTTCAGGAGCTATATAGACTTCGTCAGCGATTATTTTATCGTATATTTCTTTCTGTCTACTCTCAGCAATTGTTACGAGATCGGTCATTCCCTCTAATTCGTTCAGTTTAAGCATAGATATTTGCATTCGAGCAGGAACACCAGCTTCCTTAAAGAGGGGCAGTAATGATAATATTTCTTCTCGTCTTGTTAAAGGATCCAAAGAAAGGCTAGTACCGTAAGCTACTTTAATATCAAATCCGCCATCAATATCAGAACCTTTCAGCTCTACTGCTTGATTTATTTTCTCACGCCCAAGAGAATAAACAAGCTTAGGTGTAGTCCAGTGCTTACGAACTAGTTTAAGAATACTAGTATACATACTTTCGACTACCAGTACATATTTGTTAAATAGCCGTCTTCTTACCATGTTACCTTGGTTGGTTGCATACTGCAAGGCAGAACCTGAGGTTTCCCTTTGCATAGAACCAAACATCGCATCGTTAACCCCAGATACATGGTCAATACCTGCCTGTAGTCTATCCCGCATAAGGGTCATATCAGGTAAGGTAGAAGGTTTACTGAGTGGGTGAGGAGGCTGTCCTCCAGATACTTTAATAACTTCCACAGGTGAAGATGACAGGGCGTCCTGTTGTACGTTAGTTCCTGCAGGTACAATAAGCTTTGAAGCACCGTGAGCAGCACAGTTATCAGAGACTGTGATATCTAATCTGTTTATTAGGTCTTGTAAGTGTCCAGTGTAATCTAGGAAAGATTTACCGTACACGGAATTAACTACATCAATATCTGTAAGTATGTGAAATGGTAGCTCTCCTTTGGCTAGATTTTCGGATTTTTCGTCAATCTCTTCTGGAGAGTACCCTTTTTCGGTAAGGGTTTGCCTAAGTTCATTACTAACAAAGCGGTGAGGACTAGGACGAACATCACCAAGGACCTTGCCTGACTTATCACAAATGCAATACCTTCCTCTAAAATTGTTGGTAACATTACCTCTTTCCCAGTATTCATATAGTTCTATTGAGTTATATCTAACATTTTCTAATATAGACTCATTAGTTTGACCACTATTCTCTGTTATCTTATTCTTCTCAAAGTAATCAGAAAACTCTGGCCACCTAGCTTTAGCAATGTCCATAGGTACGTAAAATCGTTGAAATACATACTCGACATCTTTCCATTTACGGGCATCAGGATCAATAAAAATATCCCATATTGGAACTACTTGAACGTTAATATCACCCTCAAGAAGTACCTTATCTGTTTCCGGATCGTAATCAATAGGCTCACCTAGAGAGGAATCCCACACTACTTTAGTAAATCCAGTACCGTATATAAGTGTCTGTAATGACAAATGGTCTACATTTTCCTGCATATCATAGGCTCTCATACAGTGACGTACTATCCTATCTGCTGCATCTGCTTTCATTCTGTCTTCAGGATCTGACGAGGTAGCTTCTGTAGTAACCGCAGGAGGATTGCTAGACATTTGGGAATGAATAAATCGTAAGTTCTTAACTATATAGGAAATATTTACAGGTACATTAGCAGACTCAGGAGTGTTTCTTTCTGCAGTTCCGTAAGGTCTCAAGTCTTTATCTTCAAGCTCAGAGGCATACACCATAAACTCTGCCTGCTTCCACCAATACTCCATCTGTTTACGGTAATCTCTAGACCATCTAAGTCTATCCTGTAGCATTTTTTGTGGATTACTCCAACTCATCGATATCCTCCCTTAGTATCTACATACTTAGACATTTCCTCGTCCAAGATTACATCACCACTACGTCTACCATACTTATTGATAGCAGGAGCTATTTTACGTAATATTTTCATTTGTTCAGGAGAACAGCTACCACATTGTTTTTTTCTCATTAGGTAGTTATTTAGTCCTTTTAAGAATTTCCAGTGAGAAGGATCGCCATCACCGAGAGCCAGTACTTCCAAGGCTTCTTCTATACGCTCATTAAGGTCAGTTTCTTCCGATAAGTTAACGCTTATGTTTATATCCATACAATTACCTTTGTATTTTTGGGTATTTACGTTTAAATCTGTACACGCGTTGAGATATTGCCTGTTGTGCGTATTCCGCTTTCCTTCTTTCCCTACGTGCTCCCCACCATAAACTACCCAGTATAGGTATAAGTATAAGTTCTACATAGATAAATGTCAATACCATAGCAAAAATTGTGTCTCCGTTCAACGTCTCCATGCCCGCCCTCTTCTTAGTTTACTAACGGTGTTAGCCTTTTGTTCTTTTTCGTATGCAGCAAATCTTCTCTGGTCATCTAATTCTCTAAGGATTTCATGGGGATGTCTACCTGGGTGGTTTATTTCTCTTTCAGGTATTAGGTCTGCAAAATACTGTGCAGAATCACAACAGTGGTAAGAGTTACGATTAACTATAGACTCTCCTGTACTATTCCACATAGCATTAGAAAGCTCCTCTATCAGTAGGCCAGACAGTCCATCGGCCAAGATTAGCTGTCCTTCTCCTAATTTTTGCTGTAACTGTTTAATAAGTTCTAGTTTTCTTCCGTGAGTCTTACCCCAAGGATATATATAGGGAGGTATAGTTCCCCGAGAAACAGCATGTCCCATATACCAGGAAGAAGCAGGATCACAAATTCTACGCATTATATTATACTCTTTTGTTATAGACTGTACAAGATCATAAGTCTTTACAGGATCCCTTTCTCCTTCGATATACCTAGCAAGTACACACCACCAATTTCCGGTTTGAGGATCTTCAGCCCATACAGTTAGTCCTGTTGTGGCACTTCCAGGATCAACAGACTCGACATGTCTCCAGCCCTTCTTACTATAATGTTGTGGTAATGGTTTAATCATTTTTTCGTAATCTACCTTGAATACATTACTTTCCCCAACAGACCAGTCACCATATAGGATAGTCCTTCTTTCGGCATCACTGAGGTGAGCAATCTGTGCAAGGGTAGCTTCTTTATCTAAGGACGGGTTATCAAGCTTAGACAAATAGTATATCTTAGTTAGTCCATTGTCAACAGCTTCTGCTTGTTCTATAGTCTTTCTAATCTGTGGGTTAACAGACTTGGGTGTAAAGGTAGCTATAAATGGTCCACCTGTACGGTCAACTCTTCGCTGTAACTCTTCGAATACTTTAGCTTTTAAGGGCATCTCATCTAGCCATACGTAATCGGCAACGAAACCTTGCATATTATTAAGTAATTTCTGGGAACCATCACCATGTATTAAAAAGGTTACCTCATCTCCTTTAGCGTTCTTACCTCCCTTGAGGGCTCCGGAAGATTTCTTGTCTTTCCAGTCAGGCCCTAAGAAAGGTTTTAATTTCTTATACCAGATTTCCTCTACCATATTAGAAGATATCGTACAGATAAGAACTTTAAGAGGTCTATTAGCTAGCTCTTTCTTTCGTTTCCAGTAAGGGTGATTACCATTTAGTACCCAAGCAACCTCCCTAGCTCCACACATCGTTTTGCCAGACTGGTTACCTGCCCGGATAATTCTATACTGACTTTTAGCAGCTCCCTTAAAGAATTCTTCTTGGGATTTAGTAGGTCTACTGTTAGGTTCGTAAGGATCAAAGCAAACATTTAGAGACTCTTTCTCCAATTGTTTTAGTGCCTTAGCTAGCAATAGCTCCTGTTTAGTAACCACGTATACCTCCTGTCTCCCTAGACATGGCTAATGTCAACAATATGTTAACATGTTTGGTAACCATTCTTGTGCTCCTCTGGGGTTACCTATATAAGTGCTGCGATGATTATAGTGACAGGGCCTCCACTTGCCTTAACCTTAATAGATGTGCCGTAAGCTTCATTATTTCCTAAAGGTTTAGTTAATACAGTTGCTCCGCCAAGACTTAAATTAGTGCCTACGTTGGAGTTGCCAACTAAATGTTCTACATCTAAACTTCCAGCCCCACTTACCTTAACTACAGTAATAGGCTCGGTTGGATGTCCAACAGGTCTTTGTATTTCTTGTCCTTCTTCTAGTTCGTATGTTTTACTAATATATTTCATTACTTATCTTCCTTTATTATAGTTTCTAACGCTTTATCTATTTCCTTAGGACCGGCCACGTCTGGATCCAGTCCTAGATCTTTATCATAAACTTGCTCAATAACTCGTGCTACCAACTCAGAACATACCTGAGCGTACTCCCCATCCTTAGTAAACCATCCTTTACCTAGTCCCAAAGATAGTAAACCAATCTTTACTACCTGCAATTTAGAATACTTAACGTTAGCATAGAGCATACAAACATCAATTAGTTTTCTGTATTGCTTTTTATCTACAGGTAAACTATATGATTTAATAACAGTTACTTGGTTCTTTTCGTAGCTTTGTGCGATAGTTCCAACAAAGTCTACAGAAGAACCTGATGCGTGATATACCAGATCTCTGTCTGTAGTGTTAGTCCAACGTAATCTCACGTGAGAATATGGAGTACATTGTACGGCCCTGATTAGCCAACTAATAGGGGAAAACCATTTGGTAGGACGAGTGAATTCAATATGTAAAGTAGTCTTTGTCATTATACCAACTCATGTAAAATCAGATTAAAGTGCACATCCCTAGCAACACTATCTATTGGATTATATTCAATTTTTATTTGTAGACCTCCAAACAATTCACTATCATATTCAGAAGGAGCTTCATAATAGTCAGTAGGAATATTAACATTAAATCCAAATTGGTTTAGCTCGTAATTTGGTACACCACTAACAGTTCCCGCAGCCGTATCTAATATTTTGAAGTTTAATGTATCCCCGCTAACACTATTGATAACTTCTGCTGCAGTCATAAGACAACTAGTATAAGGTATTGTAAATGTTATACTTTGTTGGGTACCTGAGGTATCTAGCGATAATGAGATGCCGTGAAGTCTACGAAATAACTTTCTACCATCACTATGAGTTTTCCTTGCAAAAGGGTATCGTGCTGACATTTAATATATCTCCTTCCAGCTAATTGCTCCATAAACCTTACTGTTGCCCACAATTTTAGTAGCACGTAAAACAAATGCTTGTTGTGTACCTAGAAGCGAGTCAATAGCAGCAAATAGATCACCAGGAAAACTGGTAGCTAATGCGCCTGTAGCTCTGCCCCCTCCGGCAGCAATGTAGTCAGTATAAATTACACGACCTCCTGTGTATCCCGTAATAGATGTATTATATTCCGCAATTGACCGAGAAGTATCCACGTCTGACCAGCTACCTCCCGTGGCGTCTCCGCCAACTAGAATCTCTAAAAAGATATCATCAGTAGATAACACTCTAACATTATTAGGGACTAAAACCCCTCTATTAACAATACCATTAGTTGTAAGCCGTGGCCTAACTCCCAGTATATAATTTGGCGTAGTTCCATTAACATCAACACCATCTGTACCATTAGCTATTGACCACTGGAATCCAGCCTCATCGGGTTCACCATTTTCTATATCGTAAGATATGGAACCAATAGTAAATTCTGCCCCACCGCTAACTGTTCCTGTGTTTTCTAGCTCAATCCGTAGAGGCAAAAAGGCTGTTTTAGTAAATGGTCTATCTGGGTTTTTAAGCGAAAATACTTCTTCATGTAAAACTACACGAGTTGATCCTATAATAATGTTATATTGAACCACTGAAGCGCCGTACCAACTATAGTCAATATTCCAGACAGCAGCATTACCTAGCTCAGCATCGGTATACGTTAAGCCTGAAGGCCCTGTGCCGTCCAACTTATCTACATTCCAGTTAGCCCTAGCTATTTTAATAAAGTTCTGACTACCTGAAGAGGTAGAAGCAATTACAAAAGTAATACCATTAAGTCCATCAAGTTCAATATAAAACCCGTTACTACCTTCCGTAGGGTCATTATCAAATTGTCCCTGTCTTTTTATTACATTAGCTTGTGGAGAGCCAAACCCTGCTGCAAAGGTTAGTGAATGGTTCCTGGAAGGTTGATACCTAAAATATCTCTGAGTTTGATATACAGCTTTATCTGATGAAGAAGAAGTTGTTTTAAATTTAATAAAGTTATGATCAGTAACTGTAGGATCTTCCAGAGTAGCTCCGCCCGTTAGTTGGCTTGACCAAACAAGAGGTTGTCCATTAAATCCCCATTGTCCCTGGAATAGTTGGCGTGGTCGAGTTGTACGTAAACGATAAAGTACATCCTCATACTCAGGTAAGGTTACTGGAAGGTTGTCCGCAGCCACAACCGTTGCTGTTGTTTTTAACGAATCTCCCTCACTACCAATTGTAGTACCGTCGGCTCCTGTTATCTTTACCTGATTAGTTAGACTACTCACTTATCCTCCTTCGGCTTTAGCCTTCCTCGCTTACTCTAACATTAACTGTACCAGATTTAGCTACCAGATAAACATCTACGGTTTCACCAAATGGTAAAAATAATAAATTACCTTTACCTATTAAATGTCCAGTAGAATCAGTTACAGTATTATCATGTCCCCAATAGATATCTTGATCAATTGGCTGTATATATAATCCCTTACGTCTAACTCCTGCTGGAAATGTTCCAGTAGTAGCAGGCGCTGGGGTAGTAGTTACGGCAATGTTAATGGGTCCGGTAGACGGTCCATCAATCTTCATCAGCTTTAGCTTCCTGTCTAGCTTCTCTATCTTCTTTAGTTTCTACAGCTACCACTTCAAAGATGTTAGCTTCCATGGTCGGAATGAGCGTTTTCTGTACCCAGGCAAGATAACTATATATCTTAGGTATTTCAGTAATGGTAAGTCCAGCATTAAATGTCATCTTCTCGTTAATGACATTGATGAATTCTTTAATCTTTTCTATGTCGTCTTCTTTAAATTTCATGGCTTACGCCTTCCTCCTCGTTAGATAAAAAGTACAATATAGTGGGTAATCTCTCTGCCCAGCAGAGAAAAAGTACCCATTATAATGGTTAACTTAGTTCCATAATCCTAATGTCTTGCGCAGCTGCAGTAGCTCCGATGGCATGTAGATTACAGTTAGCCCCAGCTCTCATATCTAAATAAGAACACGGGTCAAGTGGGAAACCGGTTGCAGCGGTTACACCAGACTCACCGATGTAAACTGTTTGATTGCCATTGTTGTACAATTTTAAGTACTTACGATTGGCAAGATCAGTTCCAACTAGATCAGTACCACCTGCAGTATCATCTACAGAGGTTGCAGAGAATGCGCAAGCAGTGTTTGCAGTGTCATCGATCTCAACAGCGTTGATAACGTTAACATCAAGACCTTGGTCAGCACCTACAAGAGTACTAGTGATAGCAGTACCCGATCCGTCGAAAGTGTGAGATGCAATACTATCAGAAACAGCAGTTAGGTCACGAATGTCCAAGTCAGTTGCTTCGATAGCCCATGGAGAGTCAGACCCTTGAGTTACTGCAATTTCAGTGTTAGACAAGTGAACATCAAGAGCGATGTCACCATTTTCACTAGTAGAAGTAAAGAAGGAAGTTCCGTCACCAAGACGTACACTATCTTCAGTATGATCAAGATCAACATCGATCCCCAAAGTGTTAGTAATGTTAACATCAAGAGGGTTGGACGCGTCGATTGGAGTTCCAGTTTCGTCAACCAAAAGAGAAGCCACGTTAAGCCACTCTTCCGATGCCACATTTTGAGAACCAATTCTGTCGCCGTCAGTACCGGCACGTACCCATGCACCTACATTATCGACATCAGTTGTTGCGTCAAAACACAGTTTAGTTTTAGCCATTTAATCACCTTTAAGTAATTTCCCCGGAGGGAGTTTTAGAGAGTTCCTCCTCCCTAGATATATAGTATAAGCTTATTAGCGGGTTTGTCAACTCCAATAAAAAAGTTCCAGTACACCTGTTTTGCTGCTGGTAATATATAATGTGGTAGCAGAAGTGGGAGTAATTCCGGTAACTTCCTCAACGTTTCCAGGATCTACAGTCCAATACTCAGTGGTTCCTGCCGCTGTCCTTATCTGTAAAGTAGCACATCCTCTGAATTGTAGTCTATATCTTACCGCCTGAGCAGGTATTGTAATAACCTCTTCTATATCCGCTGTAAGGTCTGTATTGGTAATGGTAGGCTGATTAGCTCCACCTCCAATAGTACTCGACGATGTTGAGGAAACTCTTCCCACATTAGTCCCCTACTTCTATAATTTCAATACGTATTGGATTGCCATCTGATTGCATCCAAACTTCGTTACCTGCATCTACATCAGGCTGTACCTCAGCTCCTGGAGCTACACTGTAATATATCCCAGCCAATAGTTTGGCTTCAGATTCGGCCACTTGCAATATATCGCCAGTATTATAATTGGCATTCTTTACCAGTAATCCTGTCCGGCCAGCCAGTCCCCCTGAGATTATTAGAGTAGGTGTAGATGTTACCGTGTCATTAGTTACCTGCCAGCTTCCTGCTCCTTGAATACTTACAGAAGATATTCCAGCACGAACCCCCTTAGCCTTTACGTTATACTTGGCAGCATCGGATGTAATCACCTCTACACGTATATGGTCCATTACCTCGATCTGTTTACGAATAACTAGCTCACCTGTGGGTGCAGTTATTTGTGGGAATGAATCTATAAGTTTTTCTTCATAAGGATTTTCTTTAGTCCAAGTATATACATTAACATCTAATGTGCCTGTAACTTCTTCCACATACAAAGACAACAGGACAGCTTCAGATCTTACAGATATAGACTTACTTTCCTGACTAGCTCCTGTAGTAGATTCGCTAAGTAATGTACAAAGTCTGAATTCCTCTAGTATAGCTCCCTTAGCCATGTTGCCCCCTTAAATACTCAGGTGTATGAGTATTCTTTTTGCCTACATGTACCTCAGTCATTGTCGCCCTCCAACCATTTTTCAATATCTTTAGAGAATACAAACATATGACTTAGGTAATCTTCAAAAGCTCTAGTAAGAGATTCCTCGAAATTAGGTCCGAATTTATCACTTTCCATAGATTCGGAGTAACCTGAGAAATATAGGAATGCATGAAAACACTCATGGACAAGTACTCTCCTTCTCTGATTTACCTTAAGGGTTGCTCGTAAGTGTATCTCCACATCAGGGTCAAACACTGTTTCGCCAAAGGAAGCACCTAGCTTTCTTGCAGAAAACGTATAGACAGGTACGCTATTAGTTCCTATCACAACATTTCCAATAAGTTTTTTAGATGACCCATTACGGTTTTTCGAGGAATCTTGGTGCTTGGACACGTATAATTTCCCTTACTTGCTCAGGAGTTAATTCTTGTTCGACTTCTTTCTTTTTCTTGGCAGTTCTAGCATTTTCATCTAACATTGCCCTGGCTGCTTGTACTCTTATAGCTGGACTGACATCTACATTGCTAGCAATATCTTCAAGGATATCAATAGCTTTCTGTTTAGCAGACTCCAGCTTGATTTCATATTCGTTATCATTACAGAACCACTCTTTAAATCCAGGCTGATTCCACCATTTAGATACCGATGTATTGCCTGTAAGCTGTGTGACCTCTGCTGCCGTTATATTAGAAGGGTCACAGAAAGGGGTATCCCTGTACGCTACCCAAAAAGCGGACTTTAAATCCCGCTGAGAGACCGTAGGAGTGATTGTAGTGACTAGTTCCATGATCATTGTTCTCCTTTAGAAAGGAAAAGAGGAGGACATCTGACTGTACAAGAGGCACTTGCATAAGGAGCGGAGGAAAACTCCAGTGATTCAATCAGCTGTCTCTCCTCAAGCCACTCTAAATATTCCTTGAGATGGCTATTTTTAACACGTAGGAGGCGAGCAAATTGTCCTATAGGAAATGATAGTCGTCCTTGACCGTGATATTCTACAAAGGAGTAGGAACCGTATAGCAACAGGCATTGTAATTTCATCGGATTGAGTCTTGTTTTACGTGTTGCCATCGGTCCCCTCGGATATTTCTGTAACTAGAATAGTATAAGTCCTTAGGCAGTTTGTGTCAACCTATAATATTGATTATTTTTAGTGACAAAACTTTTACATTTCTTTTACATTTCTCCTATTGACACGGTGTTGTGGAGTACTACTATATGATTACCATCTATTTCAAGAAGTAATCATCAGTATTCAGTTATAATATCCCTAATTTACTTGCTAAATTAGCTAAATAATGATTACTATATGGCGGTGCTCTATATATTTACAAAAACTGCCTAACTTCCATGATATTATTACCGTCCCTATACTCTATATATTATTAAGGAATTTTGAATATTTTTTGTGAATATTTATTTATCCTAGAGTGAAAATAAATCTCCTCTAAAAATTGTTTATATGGGCGTAAAATAGTCAATACTTGCCTCCTGGTTAACTTAACTGTTACGATATGGATATACACATAACTTAAAAAGGTTAACATATAGCCACCTTACTTACCCAAAAGGCCAACATTTTTTGCACATCTTCCGGCCAACATTTTTACGTAAACTTCCCCTTATATTTCCCTTTGGCACGCAGTATGCCCTGCTTATATGTCCCCAAAACAGCCAAATAGTCCCCATAATTCATCGATTTGTCTGACGCACATTCCCCTGCACGCTATACCCCGCCCCCACTTCAGCCCCCTCTCGCGCTTGGTGGTGAGTGGACAGTCAACCAGGAAGAGAAAATAAAGCCAAAATGGCCAAATGTCGCCCCTGTGTCTCTCACCTTTGGAAGTTGACCCTTAAAACCCTTATAATATCAGGGGCATAATGAATTGCAGTCTATTTGTTTAAAGATATTGGTACCTTAGCAGTAGTGGGTGTTTAAACGCTCAGACAGAACCAGCAGTCGGTCACATTATTACTAAATGGATTACTTTATTTAATGATTACAATAGGTTATGTTATTCCCTAAGTAATTATTCTTTTTTACCATAATAATATCAATTGATTACAAATTAGTTTAAAGTTAATTAAAAATCACGCCGATAAGCTACTTAGTAGCTGAGAAGGAAACTCGGTGAATAACAAAAAACTATTTGAAAAGGGGTTTATTATGACTGAATTTGATCTTACAAATAATTCTCAACGTGAACTAATTGCAGGGTATATTGAAGAAATTAAAGCATGGGAGTTTGAATATCACAATAGGGTAGAATCTGATTCGCCTGAAGAGGAAATACTTGAGGCCGCTGAAATGATTGAATATTACCGGAATGAAATTGATAAAGAGTTGGGATTCGCAGTAAACAGATAAATAATTAAAGTTCACGGATGAACTTACCGATAACTTTAGAGACAAGGATAACATTGGGTTATCCAATCGGAAAACTTGAAAAGGGGTTAATCATAAAGTATAAGCGCAAATTAGTCTCTCTATTGAAAAAGGCTGGTTACAAGGCAACTAGAGAGGGTAAGTCAATTTCTTTAACAAATGCATTAAATTACCATGAAGCTACATCAGAATTTATTCTATATTATACAGCCTTAAGTGTTAATGAGACCTTTGTAATAAATGACATGAATAATTACTTAGAAGGTTACCATATTGTAATAAGTAAATAATAAAGAAAACCTAAAGTTCAAGGAAGAACTTACCGATAACTTTAGAGACAAGGATAACATTGGGTTATCCAATCGGAAACACAAGAGGGATGATATGTATAATTTTACTATAGCAGATATCAGCGATAAAGTAATGGAAGAAAATGATAATCTTTTGGCCGAGTTGGACGCTTTATGCCTGGAACCTTTAAAAGTTTGCTCATGCGGTAATGAGATTTACCCTGAGCATATTACAGGTAAAAATGAAATAGGTACCTGGTTCAAATGTGATCAATGTGGAACAGACGGATTAACAGAACTAGCAGAGGAATTTTAGTATGGAAAATATGTTTAACTTAATATCAATAATTATTGTAAGCTTAACGGCGGGATTGGTTTGGCAAATATTACTAATGATTAACAATCTCTAACTAAAGTTTTCAATCGAAATGCCCGATAAAAGGGTATCGGTAGACATTGGTAGTCTACCCTGAAGAGTCACCAGAAAACTAAGGGGTTAATTATGAACAACAAATTGAGACTAATTACAAACGATCAACCAGTGGATTTATATTACAGACGCGATAAAATTATTAGAAAAATTGGCCGACGATTAGGTAATGAAATACATTCGTATGACTATTTCCATAAAGTACTGGACAAGACTGAAGATGAAGTGCCCCGAGCACGTAAGTTAACTAAAAGGCAAAAAGAGTTGCTGATATTAAGGCATCGTCTATTAAATAGTAACAGTGGTATACCATGGAATCGTGACCGATTTACTGTAGTTGGCGGCCGTGGTTTCAACTTAATAGATATCATGGAATACAAGAGAGCCCAGTAATTGTTCATCGTAACCCCTCGTTGCCCTGAGGCTTCGGCCTCAGTGGTAACTTATTCTAAGGAAATAATAATATGCAACACACTTATAATAGACGTTTAAGAATCAAAGATAGAATACGTTTGCGATTGCGGCAGGAATTAGATTATCCGTATTTTCGAACAGTAATAGGCAAGCATTCGGTCAAAGATATTAACCGCGCTCGTAAGTTAACAAAACGACAAAAGGAGTTGTTAATACTATTGCTTAACCTTCGTGATGTGGTTTTATAATTATTACAAATATGAGAGGGAACCTTATGGACGTTTTTAAAGACAGAAAAATAAGTGAATGCACTAAGGTTCGAGTATACTTTAATCTACATACTAAAAGGTGGTCTATTAAAGCCATGGAAGGTGAGCACAAAGGTAAGGTAGTTGCTCATGCTGATAGAGTATACTTGCAGGGTTGTAAGTTTATCGTAAGCAAGGCCGGCCGTGAACGTGTAATAAAAGAGCAAAAGAAAAATGTTCATGCTTATGTTGAAGGTAATATAATATTGAAAATGTCAAGTGAAGATTGTGCAGCATGGTATAGTCCTTACAATGGAGAATGGAAACAGGCATATTATAATCCTTACAAAACTGAAACATTTGTAGATGGTTCTAAAGTATTAAATAGTATATACCGACAAGTAGAAATGACAGCCGAACGAGAAGTTTATTACAGGTACTAACGGGGAGACTATATGAAGTACAGAATTCTAAAAGAAGATAATATAAACTATTTTGGACGTAACTTATACAGAATTCAGCGGATATCTGATAATTTACTTGGCGGTTATATTGAGTCGGAAGACAATCTATCTCAAGATGGAGAGTGTTTTATATTTGATAACGCTAAGGTTTTTGAGAACGCTAAAGTGAAAGATAATGCAAAGGTTCGCGGTAACTCTAAGGTCTATGGTAACTCTATTGTATCTGGCCGTGCCAATATTCATCAGAATGCACAAATCTTTAGAAACGCTATTATATCTGGACATGCAGACGTCTGTGGTATTGTATGTGGTGATGTAATAGTTACTGGAAATGCACGCATAGACAGTCATATCTATGGGAGTATGAAAATAGATTATACTCCAATATATGTTAACGGCTTCTCAAATACTTTGACCTTTTTTAAAGATCATGTATCTTTTGATGAAGAACTTCATACATATACAGCGTGGTTTAATAATCGTGAAGACATTGAAGGTAGACTAATAACCGAGGGACACCCTAGACATGTAATTGACCAGGTGTATAGACTAATAGAAGTATTTAACGGGAGGATATAATAACTAATGATAACAGAACGTCTACTGAAATTACTAGTAATCAGGAGGGTAAACATTTGAATAAAGACCAAGCAAAGAGACAATGGGAACAGGCAGCAAGTGATGTAAGTTATTACAATGCAACGGATTCAATGGACGATTGGAATAGGGAACGTGAGGCGCGTAAGGATGCTTATCGTAAGTTGGCTGAAGCGGCTGAACATTTAACCGCTGAAGAAATTGCCCAGCTTAAGGCCGGCGCTAATTATTTACTGTAACGTGGGTAATTTTTAGTTGTGTATAATCATTACCCTAGTAATTACGAGCGGTTAGTATACAATTGGATTAAAAAAGGTGAAACCAAGCAATCGATAACTATAACCTTGAGATAGAAAATGAAATATAAATTAACAGATAATACTATAAAATATAAAGGAAGAAAATTATACCGTATTCAGCGACTGTCTGATGGGCTACTCGGTGGTTATGTTGAATCTGAAAAAAACCTATCACAAAAGAATAGGTGTTTTATTTATAACACTTCCAAAGTATACGGTAATGCTAGGGTATTCGGTAATGCTGAGGTATACGATACTGCTGAAGTATTTGGTAACGCTAGGGTATGTGATAGTGTTGGAATAGCTGGTAGTGCTAATGTATATGGCAGCGCTGAGGTATATGACAGTGCTGAAGTATATGGTTATGCTGAAGTATTTGATAATATTGAGTTATATTTTCAAGCCAAAGTATTTGGACATATTAAGCTGTTTTGTATTTTATACATAAACTATAGTCCAATAAGTATTGAAGGGTTTCGCCACACCATTACATGCCTACAGGACAGAGCAATTATTGGGTGCCAATCACGTACTTATGAGCAATGGTTTAAGGAGGGTAA